>Ga0190334_1000039_pt1 | contig 58612 bp, 43 predicted proteins | sample 48720478_MG_FD_161270 | JGI IMG/M metagenome (GOLD analysis project Ga0190334, IMG submission 161270) | Hydrothermal vent sediment bacterial communities from Southern Trench, Guaymas Basin, Mexico - 4872-04-7-8_MG | ecosystem: Environmental > Aquatic > Marine > Hydrothermal vents > Sediment ... | reverse complement strand
GAAATGCTCCAACTATATGGCATTCACATACAGACATTTATTGCTCCTCTACTTCTTCAGGTATACGAGAATAATATGTGGCATAAGCTGGCCCACCTTGCGGTATACTAGAATGATCGTGTACAATTATGCCATCTAAAATTATATAAAATATATGCTCTCCTAATGCACGTGACATATACTGTATAATTTGCCTACCGCTACGTAAATGGCGGTAATATACACACATATTACTTCCTTCAACAAAACCTTCAAATTTCCCAAAATCAGGATATACTATAAAAAACCCTCCTAATGCTTGTTCCTCAGGGTACTTATTTTCATCTATTTCAATTGGCGGATAATATGTTGGCTGGCATATTTTTAACTTATCGCCGACTGAACAAACATACGTTATAACATTGTCACCACGCAACTCTGTATTACCAATAGACATTTAATCCTCCCCAACAACTTTTTCAATAGTAGGCGCTCCTATATATGATTCTGGCACATTCCTATCTATAGGTTTAGCTACTTCTTGACTAATAGTATATGACGGTATAATAGGGAGTTTATTTACTGCTTTAGTCTTCCTGTCTATTATTCTAACAGGAAATTTCATTGACTGTGGAACATCCCGTTTCACAATATTCGTAACTACTGCCCACCTCTCAGGAGGTTTGTCTCCATCACGATAAGTTTTTACCCGTCTATTAATGTGCTGACCTTCCAACACACTCAAAGTGTCCCTACCAAATAAATTAAGAATAATTTTAGATGCGTCTACCCTTATTGGATTAATTGTACATTTATATACAATACCAGTAAATATTTTTTTCATGTCGCCTGCAATTCCGGCTTCTATACTTATTCCCTTATTTAATAATTCAATAGATTGAGAAATTCTGTCATGCTGTATCTTAACACTAGCAGAAAACGTCGCTGATACTTGTCCTCTGGCTCTAGTCACATTAAATGATATAACATCCGGCGTTTCTATAACTAACTCGCCTATTATAATTCTGGCTCTTATTTCCTGTCGTCGATAATCAACCATTTACTTCTCCACGGGATTATTATATACGGTAACATTAACCCTATCACCTTTTTGTAAAATTTCTTTTGTCTGATTAATACACTCCATAAGACCTAATTTATCTAATAGAACATAACACTTCGAATTATCTTCATGTACACTCAATACCTTTCCTGGTAATTGCACCTGCTCCGTCTTGTTTTTATATAATGATGTTTCCCAACTAGACATGCCTTTCCATATAGGTCCAGCTTGTACATTAATAAAATAGCTATTACTATCTTGATATGAATACGTAATTGAATTAATAACTAAATCTCCTTCGACTATATCTCCTAAACGCGGATTAGATTCTGGAGAACATACATAAGAAACGTTTTCTGCCGTCTTATCCTGCAGGCTTTTAATAAATTGAGCCACTTTAAGACAATCTTCACCATTATCTATAAATGGCAGAGTTAATTTTATATCCCCAGCTTCTAAAGACGATAACACCCTATTATATTCAGTGGACTGCAGATCCTCCACAGTGGTTACATCTTCATCTGGTATAGCTTCGCTAGGATCTAATACTTTATTTTGAGTAGCTATCGGGGACGGAGGATCTTTACTTATTATAGGATAAAACTTAACACTAACTGATTCTAAATTTTCACGAGTTATAATATTTCGATCATCAGTAATATGTATACATGGCTCATCCCAATCATAAACCACTAAAATTCTATTAACAGCGTATGCTGTCCTACCCTCCCCTAAAGGGAACAGTGTCACTGGAAACGCATAGTTAGAATTAGCCGGAGTCTTACCGTCAGCTAATACCCCTTCTACGTCCACTCGCTTAGCATGCGCAACATAATCAAGCACAGCAGATAAATCGGCATACTTTGTAATATCACCCCTTAATCTAATAGAAGCAGGTGAAATTTTAACAGTAGCTTTTCTAGCTTCTATATTATCAACATCTCCACCAAATTTATCAATATATTTATCATCAACTTCACATGAGAAAACGATTCGATATTGATTACTTCCTTCCGGATCTTTAGTTACAATATAATCTGTTCCAGCGCTTAATGCAAACGGCTCACTTTGAGTAGTATCTACATCAATAATAAAATCAACATCATCATCCATACGATTATCGCCTTCTCTATAATGAGCTAATCGTAATAATTTAACTTTATACCCATAAATATATACTGCTCTAACTCCCAAAAACCTAGGATCGTCACTTTTAGGTAATAAAACTCCTTTATCAGGATCTGGATAGCTACCTTCTCTGCAAACATCAGGCATATACTTATCACCTGTTATCAAATTCTTTCTTTGCAACTTACCAAAACTTTTGAGTCTTTCTACTTTAGGAGATATATTACTAAAATTTACGTTAGTATGGCCTGCCTCATAAAACGGCACGTCTATTTTATATATAAACGATATTATCGATTCAAACTTTTTAGGATCATATACACCTTGTTTAACCAATACATTCTTTCTATCAAAATATGGATTACCATAAACTATATATCCCTCTTTATAATAGTCACATAATTCAGGCCCAAAGATATCGCCCCAAACTATATATTCAGGGTATATGGTAGGGTATCTATCGGAATAAAAGGGAATATCTGTATAATCAATACTGTTAGCATATGTTAACAGATCAAACTCCTCTCCAGTATATTTTTTAGGTGGAGGATCATATCCAGAAACGACAACTAAATCACAGGATCTGCTCAATGTTGACCCTTTAATAGCGTATAATATATCTAAATCAGCATGATTTACTCCTATTTCATAAAATCTGATATTTCCATATTCATCAGCATAGCATTCATATAATTTATTATTAAGCAGTTCACCTGCTAATGATAATTGAATCATTTGGTAAGCATCTCTATTTCTAATATCATATCCAGGTAAAGGACTTCCTATATCGGATGAACCTGCTAAGTTTAAATTAAACACGTCTTGAATAATCCATGCGGCTACTGATTTGCCTTCTATTGGAGGCTGAGATGGAAAATCATGATCAAAGGCTTCCTCTTTTCGAATCCACTTTTCAGCTACTCCATCCCATTCATAAAATCTAGTATAGTCTTCTACACCTACCATATTATGTTAACCCCAATCTTGTTATATTTGAATAAATAATGTCTAATTGACTATCTAATTTATAATTAAGATCATTTAATTTCAAACTCAAACCATCAATAAAAGATTTAACAGGGTTTATCTCATCTCTACGTAAATTACTAACTGCAGTATGTATTGCGGTATCAATATAAGATTTTGTATTTGCAGAATAAACTTCCTTTTCAGACTTAGAATATAAATTATCAACCTCTTCACTTAATTTAGAAACCTCACTTTCTAACTCTGACAAAGTTCTATTAATATTTAATCTAGAAATTTCGCCAAATTGTTTTTCCAATGATTCGAATTTTGATTTTAATTCTGGAAGCTCATCTACTAACTTAGCGTTCTCATTTAATTCTTTTACTTGATTATTTAAATTTTCAACTTCTTCTTTTAAATCGTCTAATTGATCTAATTTTTTAGTACTTGTCTCTAATACCTTTATTTTGTCTGACGTAGAAACAGTTTGTTCTTCTAAACGATCAAGTTTATCATTAGCGCTTTCAATAAATCTATCTAATTTGCTTATCTTATCTGCCCCAACCGGGCCGCTGCCAAATATATTTTTAAGATCATCTAAGTTGCTTATCTCCAATTTTGGCAAATCCTCAGCTTTTGGTGCTTGTAATTTAATCTCTGCCTTCTCTATCTTTTTAGCTATGGTTTCGCCTATCTTCTCAGCAGCTGCTTCCAAGTTTGTTAAAATATTAACTCCACCAACAGGGCTTCCAATGGCAAACTTCTGCAATCTATCTGTTATTTCCCCGCCCAAGTTGTATTTAGCAGGAATAATGGCCTCCCCCTTATGAACAATGGCTAGCTGCGTCTGTGGAACATAAGAAGTACCTTTTTCATATTGGGGTATTTCATCTAATGAAGCTCCAATTTGCCGTTGTTTCTTACGCAATTCTTTAATTTTATCCGCAGCTTCAAAAACCGAAAAAGGTCCACCTGTAGAACTAGCAGTCCCAAAAATTTTCTTTCCCCACCAAGGCAATACTGGTTCATAATGGCCAGTAAGCTGCTCTATCCACCATTTAATGGGGCTTACAAAACCTCCAGCCTGCTTCTTTTCTGGAAATAATTCTTCCATAATTTGCTGATCCCGTTGTTTACGAGATCTAATCTTCACAGCAGCCGCGCCAGCTGAAAATGGAGTGTTGTCCTTTAATGTTTTTTTAGATTTAGATCCAACTATTAAGTCTTTCCACCAATCTATGGGATTTACAAACCAACCAGATGAACCAACCTCTCCTCCCTTTCGATGTTCTTCAACCACTTTTACTTTAACAGCTCTATATTTCTTCAAAATATTATTCAGCGCATCAATCCTTTCCTTGCCAGTTCTAGTCTGCTGTAAAATTGATAATATATCATCTAATAACTTAGGATTTTCTTTTATCTTAGTTAATAGTACACCAAATAACTGCTTATCTATTTTTCCATAATCAACACCAAGTTTTTTAGCAAACTGTGCCAAAACCTTGTTTTGTCTTCTGGCCATAATAAATTTTGCGAACTTGCCTGTAGCCATAACAGGCTTAGCCACCATATGTTTCAATAAAAATCGTAGCGGTTTGTACATACCATATTTACCCACACCAAAAAGCGTTTCTGCTCCTGTTTTTGCAGTCGCTTTAAAAACAGGCCAACCGACTTTTAACGCTGTTTTGCCAACTAACTTTATTGCTTGTTTCGCAGACCTTTTTGTAAAAAAAGCAGATCGTATATACTTCCCTACGTCCTTTAATTCACTCCCAAAATATCCAGCAAACGTTTCTGCTTCTTTCATACCAAGAGAAGATCTAACCTCTTGACTAGCCGCTCCTTTGACAATTCTAGCATAGCGTTTTAAATCTTGTCCCACCGGAATAAATTCTTTTTTAGTTCTCGCCAAAATAGCTTCCGCTGTTCGATCAGCGAATCTAACTGACCTTTTACCTACATCTTTTAATGATTCTTTAGTGATAGGTGTAGTCATAACTTTTTTCCCAATTGAACCGGTAGCTTTAGCCCCTCTACCAACCATACCTAGAGCTTTGCCAATAAAAGCCGCGGACGCCAAAGCTGCCAGTGCTTCACCCACAGTTTTAGTTCCACCCCTACTCAAATCTTCTTTATATTCGCCTGCCGTTTGTTTTAACAAACTGACAATCTCTTTTCTGTGAGCTATTAAATTTTTTACACTGCCTAACGTAGCACGTAAACCTTTAACAGGGTGTCTTAAAAATTTACCGGTCATTATACCTAATTCGCCTAAACCAGAAACTGTTCTAAGTAAAGAAGATGTACCAAACAATGCAATTTCCCCTGCACCAGATAGTCCCTGTGTAGCTATATTTGAACGTGGCGAAAGTCTATATCTCTGCAGTCTAAAGGCCAGATTAGTTAGATAGCCAGCTGCTACATTAGCCGCAGTAATTGGCATACGTACAATTTTGTTTAATTGATCAACTATGTCTTTTTTCTCTCCTCGTTTTAATAAATTAACAATGCTACTCTGTAATTGTTGTGATATTATAGGTTGTTTGGGCTGTTCTTCAACATTTGGTTTATAAAGCTTGATTTTATCAGGAGTCACTGCTTTTTTAACTTCTTTCTTAAGCATAGCTGTTTCAGGTATAACTGCTAGCTTCTTTTCTATAGGCATGACTGCCGGCTTCTTCTCTATACCAGTATAAAATAACCCTTTCGTTTTAGGAGCAGTTTTTTCTTCAACATGTTTATCAACTCCTACATTTGTAGCACTAAGAGCGCCATGACGTCTCACTACCCTAAACCCAGCAATACTAGCAGGTGTACGAAACTCTGCAATATTCTTATTAACCTGTCTCATCATATTCTCTGGTAGAATAACCGTAGGCTGCTCCAAAGCCAGGTTTTGTTCTTTTAATGCCTGTATAGCCTCAGCGCGCCTTCTATAAAATTCTTTTCCACCTAAAATATCGACTAATTCATTAGCAGAAAAATACTTCATAGCCTCCTCAATAGGCGCGTTAAACACTGTATATTTAATTTGTTGGCGTGCCTTATTATAGTCTATTGGATTAACATTACCGCCGCCCTGCTTCCTTTCAAATAACTCATTAATTTGTTTTTGCTCTTCAATATTATGCTTTTTTAGTCTACTAGTAGATTCAAAAATGGAAAAAGTGTCCCCACTTGGACTAACAACCGGAAACATTTTTCTCCAGATGTTAACTAAATAATTAAAAATTCCACTTTTATTTTCATCAATAATACCACCCTTTTGCTTTTTAATTATATTAAATGAAGGAACTTCCCCGCGTGCATTCATATAATCTAAAATTTCCCTGCCTAATTTCTTAGCTGAATCCGCCCTAATTATATACTCGCCAGGGCTAGCTAATATAGGAACTTTATCCTCCCTAGGCCCTCCTGGGCCTCTTATAATTCCACCAATAGCTTTCTTTGGAGCGGCTGTATGTTTTAAAACTCTATCTAAATTACCAAGTATATCCTTATTACTTTTATATTTTTCGCGCAGATCTGTTTCTAATAATTTATTCATAGTTTCTAATGATTTATGCATATCATTTAAAATACTATTGGTCTGTTTATCTAATATGTCAGAGATAACATCTAACTTACCAGCAACAGTATCTGGCTTCTCTCCAGTAACAGCCTCTTTCATACCTTCAACTAATGTCTGCTTTAACTTCTCCCCAGCATCTCCTAATTTATCAAATAAAGGTGAGGCTTCTTTTATAAAAGCTTCAATAATAGGTCTTGGATTAAACCCTTGTAATATAATTTCCCCCTCAGGCGTTTTTCCAATTTCTTTATACGCACTTGTCATTTGCTCACGTAGCGTCTTCATAAACTTAGTATATAAATCGGCTATTTGTTGGGCAGCTTCGCCCCCACCCTGTCCAACCAACATGCCAGCCCTTCGTCGTTCAGTATAAAACGTAGTATATAGTTGTTCACCAGCTCTCACTTGCTCATTTATACGCGAAATAGTACGCTGATTCTTATATCTAGCTAAATCTATGCGTCTTTGTAACTCTACTTGTTGTTGTTCAGCAAGTGTAGGCATTCGCCCCTGGGTCATTGCAATCTGAATAAGTCTTTGTCTGTATTTATCCATAGAAAATAACTGTTCTGGAGGAACACCTGCTTGTAACATTTCATATGATGGATATTGAGGTGCTAATGGATGAGCCCCCCCTATTAACATATCTCTAATTCTAGATATACTATCTTCTAAACTGTTAAGTTCCTTACTTAAATCTAAATTAGCTTTTATCTTAAGCATAGACTGCTCAATATTAGCAAAACCCCTTCCTAACTGCATTAAAGCATCATAAGCCTGCAATATAGGTTGCGTTGTACCCAAAAGCCTAGACAACTTCTCTAATTCCTTAGTATATGTATCAGTACTTTTAGTTAAAACATCAAGAATTTTACTAGTCATAGTCATTGACTCATTGACTTTAGTTAAAGGATTACTAAATAAATAAGCAAATGACTTCTGCTGCTCTTCAAATTCTTTATTTAATGCATGTAAGGTTTCTGCAAGCCCCTTCTTACTTAACTCAAACTTCTGTTTAGAAGACGCTTTACGAAACCTCTCTATCAATTCTTTACGCAGCTTATCAAGCCCTTCTAAACTTTCAACCCTTCTATCAACCTCATCCTTAATAACCTTATCCAATTCTTTAGGGCCTTTAGCTTGCTTTACCTTATTAATAAAAGGTGTTATATCAGAACTACGCTTAAATGCATCAAAATACTGATCATTAAATTCCTCATATTTCTTTTGCAAACCTTTAATCTTATCTTTAATACCTTTTTCTTGGCCTTTCTTATATCTACCGGCTGCTAATCCTTCTTTAAACCCTTCTATTGCTTTATAAGTATGTACCATCATATTAGACGCTTCTTTCATGGCGTCTGACAGGGACTTGCGTTTATCTTTAAATTCTTTTCTAATAGAATCAAGCATATTAGACATATCATACTTATTAGCCTGAGTCATTAACAATAAAGTCATATCAGAAGCTTCTTGTAAAGTTGAACTATAAAAATCTACTAATTTAGTATAAGCTTGTCTAATAACTTGCCAATCCATGTATAACTTTTTCCACTTACTTCCTCCAGATTTTAGCAACCGTTCTGTAGGTGTCAGCTCTTCCTCTAATTTCAAAGATTGAATTTCTTGTACTTGTGGAAGTCCTGCAGCAGCACCGACAGTTCGAACATTGTATTTAAAATCTGTGACCATCTTAATATAAGAATTTCTAATACCTACCAAAAAGTCCTCAAAAGCTTCGAGACTTTTATTAGAAACCTGAGTTAATTTTTCAAGTGCCTTACCAATTTCTATAGACTTATTAATTCCGCGCAGTTGAACCTCCTTAGCCTTAATTAATCTAGCAAACTCCAAATTCATTTCTTCGATTGCTTTTTGAATATTAATAACTTTCTGCTTCCGAGTTAATTGCGGAGAGGCTTCTATCTTCTCTCGCTTTGTTATAAACCTATTAAGAATACCTTGAACTTCACCAGGATATTTTTCCAATAAATCTTTAAATGCAGAAACAACTTTCTCCTGCTGTGCTCGTGCCACAGCTATTTGATTAGGTAATTGCGATTTAGTAGCTAAATACCCTCCGCCGGTCATTATAAACAACGCAGATAATGCACTACTAATTTTTTCAGCAACAGATCCGCCTGACATCAACTGAGCCTTTTTAATTTCATCAGCCTTTTTTCTAATATCCTCAGATATACTAACAGATTTTTTAGACTCTTTAACAGACGTATCACTTTTCTTTCCTTGCTTTTCTTGCTCTTTCTTTTGTTCTTCAGATAATTTAGCACCTGCTCTAGTATTTTCTTCAATAGCCGCCAATAAAGCTGTTTGATCTTTATTAGTTTTCAAAATAGCATGTTGAATATCTAAATTCTTAACATCTTCTTTCTTTAACTCTTTTGCAACTTTTGGAATATCGCTACGAGATTTAATGATAGCTTGTTTTTCTTTTTCACTAAAAATCTCTTTACCTTTGCCTGTCTTTTCAACATACTTCTTTACTTTCTCAATAGACTCTTTAATTTTTCCTTCCGCGCCTATTCCAAAGAATGCTTTTGTCTTGCCAGTAAATTTGGTGAAATCGACTTTGCCTAAATTATCTTGTAAGGTTTTAATAGCGTCTTCTACTACCTTAGGTGCTTTTTCTTTAGTAAATTTGGACCAGAGCCACCAAGAAGCAATAGCAGCTATAGCAGCGCTATCAAACATTTTTAGAGCTTTCTCACTAACTCCTAAAGATCGAGCAAATTGAGACAAAGCACCTCCCATCAACGATAAAGCTTCAAACGACGCTCTTCGTTGAAATGTGCGTTTGCTTTCCTTATATGCAAGGCTAGTCTCACCAATCTTTTTCAATATAGGAGTTACTTGTTTACGATATTCTTCTTTCGATATTTTACCTACTTTGTATTGAGCTTTAAGAGAACTACGCTGAGCTTTAAGTTGCTCTAACTGAATTTCATACCCTCTAGCCTCTCTAGCAGCACTTTGTTTAAAGATATGTGCTAACCCAACTTGAGTAAATAATAACTTTTGCAGTGTCTTACTTGATAACCACAAGGGTTTATATTGTACATCTAGAGCCTTTTTAAGTTCTTTAAACTCTTTAGATTCTACTATTTGTTGGGCAGACATTTGATCAATAGCTTTAGCCCAATATATCTCAGCTCTTTCGCTTCTTCCAAAATATTTAGCCGCACCGCTAGGACCAAGTTCAGCAGGTAACGTGGCTTTTGCCCTAGCCTCCAACGCACTAACTAATGTGCGTAAATTTCTAATATTTGTTACATTTTCTAATAATGTACCAAATGTGTACTCTCCTTTAAAATAATCAGCATAAGCTGCCGGGCCTCTCATAAATTCAAATCCTGGCATAGCGCTTCTATATAATGCCCGTTTGATACCTCCAGGGGATCTAGAAGCAAATTCTAATGCTCTGCGCATACCTAATTGGCTAACCAACGATTTACTGACTTTTTGTAATGCCACATCAATACGTTTAACCAAATCAAATTGGCCTTTTGAAGTATATAGATTACGTAGTTTTACTAGCCGATCTAAATACATTTTAATAACATCTAACTTAACATACTGCACCCCTTTTGCAGCAGGCGATGTAACTAAAGAAGCTGGGTGTTTATAAATATCCTCTAGATCTGGTATCTTTGATTCAATAAACGCTGCCAATTTATCTATCTCTTCCCGTTTATACGCAGCAGCTTTTTGTTCATCCAAACTAACTGCTATCTCCTCTAATTTATCAACCGTTTGCATCTGATATTTACGTATGTCACTTTGAATCCTAAGTTTGCGGCTTTCTATAGGGCTAATACCCTTAGAAACAGCCTCTTTCATACCAGAAAGTTCTTCTGGGCTAAGTTGAACACCCGTTTCTTGGCTTTGCCTCAAAATATACCTTGCTTCAGTTGCTGCTCTAATTATAGCTTCCATCTGCTGCATAACACCAGTACGTCTCATCTCACTAATCTGTATGTTTTGCGCACGCCTAGTAAAAACTCTTTGTTCTGGAGGCAAAAGACTTTCTCTAAGAAATATTCGTTGTTGCGGAGAAAGTTTCGTAAAGTCTTGAATTCCATAATTTACTTCTTTCAAAGTTTCTGGTAAACCAGCCATAAATCCTGCAGTTTGCGTTAACACTTTAAAGCGCTCTTTCTCAACTGCTATGTTTTCATCGAGCGCCCTAGTAACCTTCGCTATTGTCTTTTCTAGCTCTGCATATGTACGTATTAATTGCACATAAATCTGATTATTGCTAATTAGTTTTTGTAATTTGTTGATTTGTTCCTCTAACCCTTTAGATAAAGGCGCTTGCGCTCCTAATCTACCTTCTAATGGCTCAATTAATTGATTAAGTTCATCTAAAGGTGCAAAAAAAGACTCCTTTAATATTTTAGAGAAATTCGCCTTAAATGGAACTTCACCAAACTTACCAGTTGTTATATTAATCCCTTTCGAAGTCTGCATTAATATTTCTGTAGGTATATTCTCAAAAAACCGTGGCCCTAAATTATACAATTTACGGAACTCTTTTTGGCTAATTCCAACCATTCCAGCTGCCGCACCAGTCAAATTCTCCTTTAAAATATCTAGATCCCTTTGCACTAAATCAATCATTCGCTTTGCAGGGAATACACTGTCTATAAATTGCTCTACAGCATCTAAAGGAACTTCTTTGACTTCACGTAATTCTTTATCAAATACTTCTACAAACCATCCCAATCCTTTCCTAAATTTAACAATACCTTGTTGACCAGCAACTTTCATATATTTATCGATATCTTTAGTAAAAACAACAATATCGCCAGCAAATATTTCCCCTTCACGTTGGAGGATTTTAGCTTGACGTGCCAATTCTTTAGTAAGTACACCGGCAAAATCAAGTTGTCTTTCGGGGTGTAATGTCCTCAATACATAAATACCTAAAACATCCCGCCAGTCTATAATACCTTCTTTAGCTAACAGCTGTAGACTACGTCTCTGCTGAAGCACCATTTCATACATTGGTTTAAAAACATCGCGATCTAATAATGACGTAATCTTAACAGCACTTAATCCTGGAGGCAATTCTGTTAATATTTCACCAAAACGTTTATAATATTCTTTAAATTTTTTCCTGGCCTCTATTAATCTGTCATAATACTGCTGAAAAAGCTTATCAAAGGCTGGACTTAGTGGCGTTCTAGCGCTAATAATTTTATTCATATCGTCAACAGCTTCTTTAAGTTCTTGTGCAGGAGAAACTTGCACAAACTTAGAGAGAATTGGTCCAACAGCCGGCACTTCTTTAATAAATTTTTTCAATTCTGACCTAAATCTAGCCGAAAACGTCCCAACATCAGTTAATTCTTCAGCAAATTTCTCTAATGCCTTTATACTTGTATCAGCCATTTCAGATAATTTGGCCTTACGCATTAATTCTATACCTTCTTTAAAATTATGCCCACTTCTCAATACAGCATTTCCAAATTTATCAAAGTAAGCTACTAAATCTGGCGAAGTTTTTGCGATCTCATTCGCAAAATCAGTATAGTCTCTGGCTAATTTATCGTATTCAAAAACTGGACTCACATACTCTTCTCTCTGTAATGCCTTAGTAATAGGTTGCTTAGAAAGCTTATTAACTTTACTCAAGTGTTTTTGTAATCTCGTATATCTCTTTTCCAAATCGCTTATTACTTGAAGTTCACTACTTTGTTTACGCCGTACTCCACTTAATGATTTTTCATAGCCTTCAGCTGAGAATGTTACCCTTTTAATACTATCACTTAATTTACCATAAATTGGTATGATAGCTCCAATAGTAGCTGCTAATGGTCCAAATGATTTAACAAACGTACTATTCGTCTGAGCCCACTCTTGAAATTTAACAGCTGGTATACCTGCAGCTTTAGCTAATTTATAAAACACTTTTTCTCCGCCTTTTAATCCAGTAGCCATAGTACCAAAAATAGAAGTAAGTACTTTGTTTGAAAATCCAAAAGACGCAACAACACCAGTTATTATTTTACCTAACCACCCTAAAACTTTGCCTATGGCCTCAAAAGCTGTTACACCTTTTTGTGTTATAAGTGAAAGTATATCATTCCAAATTCTACCAAATTTAGCCAAAACGTATCCGGCTTTACCAATCACCGTTTCCATATCCCGAATACTTTTAGCCGATTTCCCTATAACTTTCAATCCTGTGGCATTTATATCAAACATTTTTGGTACTCTACCAAAAACTTCAAAAATACCAGCTCCAAATTTCTTAACAAATTCTCCCTTTAACAAGCCCCCTATCGAACTAATTGATTTTATATAATCAACAAGTTTACTAATAACTCCTTCTCCTTTTGTTACTATAAGGAAAAATCCTCCTAACGACGCTGCTGCTATTTTAACTGCTGGCGAGACATTTGAAATAGATTCTACTAAATAACGCATAGTATTTATGAATTTAGTCGCAATAGGCAATGCATACTTACCAAACTGTAATTGCAATTCGACAACTGCTGCACGCAGCTGCTGCACTTTCTTGGCATAAGTATCCATAATAATAGCATTACGTCTTTCCGAAGCTCCTTTAGAATTAATACTATCTGTAAGAGTATCTAATACATCATTCCAATGCTCCATAAGAACAATAACGCTATTATAATGGCGTCTACCGCCAATTGCAGTAGCAATATTCAACCTTTGTGCTTTAGTCAATTCAGACCATTTATCCGCTAGATCCCCTAAAATATCGAAAGCGCTACGCAATTCGCCTGTCTCGCCCATCGTTGGTATGCCTAAAGCATTCAACATCTGCGGGGCCTTCTTAGAATATAGTCTCCTAAAAATAAAACGCAAACTGGTACCTATTTCATTACCAGTTTGCCTTGTAGTCTCACCAATACCTGTAACAATAGCGTTTAATTGGTGGAAAGTAACGCCTGCAGTTTTTGCCGCGGCTGCACTCTTCCTAAGAGCTAAGGCTAAATTTTTAGAGGTAATAGCGTGTCTAGATTCAACTTCAGTCCAGGCGTCTAAAAATTTAAGAGTGCTTTGCCCTTCTTGCCCATAAATCTTAACCGCTGCAGTTAATGCCTCCGTTGCATCTTCTGCGGCTAAAGTAGTAACATTTGCAGCCAATAAGGAACTTCGTGTTCTATCAATAACTTCAGCCTGTGCTAACCCTTGTTGTGCAAAGACACGCATTGCATCAATTACTTGTCTAATGGGCAAGCCAAATTCTTTAGCGAAATTAACAGCTGATTGCTGCAATGCTTCAAAATCAGTCTGTAATGGACTCATTACTTGTTTTAAAACTGCCATGCCAGTTTGAACATCAGATATAACACTGATCATCTCCTTAAATTCTGCAACAAGCCCATAGACTGTTCTACTGGCGACCCCCCACCTAATAACACGTCCAAATGCCTGACCAAATCCTCTCCTACCTTGCACTAATTTAATCAAATCTTCGGTCTTTTCAGTAAAAATGCCTAGTTTCTTACCAGCATCAATACTTTCTTCCCCTATTTTTCTGAATTCAACAGATAGACTATCCAAAACTTGTTTCGTAGCTGGATCAATAATCTTATACCGATATGTAAAAGCTTTACCAATAGGCGGGCCGCCTTCAGCTGCAGATTTTTTAAAGTATTCTCTTACTGCTGCGATATTTCGTTTATGTAATAAACGTTGCTCTTCTGGTGCAATAAACTGTGGAACATTAATTAGCCGCATTTCTGACTTAGTATTTATAGTAGAAAGAGAGCGCTCCAATTGTCTAAAATATTTAATCGTATCTTCTAAATTTTTCCTCGCTTCAGCTGTAAACTCTTCAGCTGGTCCACCAAACCCGCCTATCTGTAATCTTCTATATGATTCTAGTGCGTTTCTTAGCTCTATCACACCGGTTAATAAAGTTTTAAAGTCCCATGCGTCTAAAACTTTATCGCCCATTCTACGTAATAAATCACCATCTTCAATTAATGCTTTCAATTTAGGATCTAACCTAGTTAGCATATCAAAAGCAGCTCTAACCTTATCAATCGGCGAAATCATCATATTGATATCGCCAGCCTTCAAATCACCAAGCAACATATCATAAATTGGTTTAAATTGAGGTCGAATGCCCACCCTCTGTTCAATTAACTGCCTTAGTTGTTCCGGCCCACGATAAATTCCTACTAATTTAGCTAAGTCGGGAGCTACAAAATGTGTTTTCTGTGCACTATCAACTGCTTTTGTATAAATGTCACTCGTACTTCCTAAAGTATTTTCGATATTCTTAATATACCGATTCACAACCGCCTCAAATTCTCTATAAGCACGTTCAGCTTCTGGACCAGAGCCCTCCTCTTCTATTTTCTGCTTCAGATCTTCAAGACGCTTTAAAAAATACTCTCCCACTTCTTTTTTATACAGCATCCAAATGCGCACCAAGCCTCCACGCTTTTCCTCTGGCAAGCGCATTATTGCTTCTCTAATCTGCTTTGTTATATCAGTTGAAGGCCCTTCTTCTCTAACCGTCTTCAATAACTCATAAATTTCATCACTATATTTCTTACTTTCTTTGATGTCTCCCAACCCATAATATCTAATAGCTTGCTGAAACATAGCTTTTAAATTCTTAAATTTAGCTTCAGGTCTGGCAGGCTCTTTATATTCTGGCGCAAATTTCCTAAATTCTGCATAACTTGGTTCCGTGCTTCTAATGCTTTCTAATTTTCGCAGTTGATCTTTTAACTTGTTAATACCGGCCTCAGTCAGCCCCGCTTCATTTACGTATTTTTCGATCTCCTTTAATGTTTGTATAGTCTGCTCATTGACGTCATTATCGTCTGACATACTATATACAATATCTTGAAGTTCTTTATAAGTATTATATAACTTTAATTTCTCTTTGCTAGTTAATTCTTGACCCCGCTTAATTTTGGCTATGATATCTTTTAACCGTTTATAATACTCATCATCAAATCCTCCACCAGTTCCTCCAGCCCCACCTGGAGGAGGTCCATAAGTCGGAGGTGCTCCTCCGCCACCAGGAGGAGGTGCCGCACCCATACCTCCGCCTCCAGTAGCCGGTGTACCCGCAAGCCAATGCTGAAATGTTTTTTCGCCTCCCCTAGTACCGCCTAAACGTCTATAATAATCGAGCAGTTCCTTACTCAAGCGTTCGGCAGCCTCTTGTTCACGCTCCGTTAATGTACCCAAAATATCCTTTGCACTTCTCTTTATTTCATCTACAGGCCTCTTTGGCAATTTTTTGATAAACTCTTCAGGTCCTAATTTAGATAATTGATCCACAATGTAATCATAGACATCAGGCATGTCTTCAAATAATTCTTTAGGGATAGGCTCACCGTTACGGATTTTCTCAATTGTATCAGCCACAATGCTTTGAGCTTTTTTAATTGTGGCAACATCATCTTTAAACCTAGCCGGATCAAATTTACCAATCGGTAAAGTAAAGCGCTCTTCCGGTCTTAATGTACTAACAAATAATATTTCTCCTACAGCCCCTTCAACATGTTTCAAGTAAACGTTGACTTGACTTAGGTAATCTTCTAATCGTCGTATAACATCTTTATCTATATCACTAATGATGTCTTGAGATTTTAATTCTTTAAGCTTATCTTGTATAGTTATTTTACGATTCTTAATTTCATCTGCAATCTCTTTAAGTCTACTAAATGTTCTTGTATTATAGACAGTTTTAATATCAGTAACAATTTTCCGTCCGGCTTTCTCATACAGTACGTCCAAATGCCCAGTAATTCCACTTTCAACATCCTCAATAGGCTTCTCAATTTCAACTTTAGGGAATTTTTGTAGAAATTCACGTTGTATATTTCTATGTATTAAAGTACCTCTAGCGCTAGTCAACTCTAATAGAGTAGGATATTTCTTTGGCATACCTAGCATCTCAGATATAATAGCTTTTAATTGGGTACCACCTGTAAAAGTCCCACCTCTATGTATAGCGCTAGCCCTAAATAATTTATAAAGTTCCGTCTCTTGCCCTATAGCTTCTCCGCCTTCGGCTTTCTTCAATAAATTACGTAGCGCTTTTGTTTTTCGTCGTATAACTGTTTCAGTTAATGCTTCTGTTAACTCATCTGCAGCTTCCTCTGTTGTATTAACTAATTCATTAACCTTAGCTGTATCATCTTTAATTCGCTTACTTAGATCTCTACGGCGTATGTTTTGATACCATTTTTCAACTTTATCTGTTGTTATTGCATAACTATCTACTATTTTTTGATTAATCTTATTTGTAGACTCTACCAAATCTTGTATATTTTTAGAAAGATCGATACCCTTAAATGCAGTTCGTATATATTCTTTCTGTAATGGTACTTCTTTAGCTACCTCATTAATTCTTCTTAATTTTTCTTGAGTCAAAGCCATAAATTCATAATACTTACTTAATTGATTCGCAATATCAGACGCTAGCGCCTCAAATTCTTCAGGCTTAGCTTCTTCTCCTAAAATTTTTGCAGCAAACGACCGAGCTACTGGCTGAATATTTCGACCTTTTTGAGCCAAAAACCTAGCTTTAATCGCTTCTTTCTCTTGTGGAGTCAATGACGGCAGACCGGTTTTTTCATAAATAGGAGTAATTTTAGATTTTATACCCTTCATTAATTTTGGTAAATCAGCAAGCCACTCTTTAGGATTCATAATATCTCTACGTAAATTAATCTCTCTCTCCATTGCTACCTGGCGCATTAAATTTCCATACATCCTACCAGGACCGCCAATTATGCCTTCCCCTCCACCTGCACTAAATTTGCGAACAAACTCTTCAATCTCAGATAATTCTTTATAACGACTTCTAATAGCCGACAAGACCATTACACCATGCATACCTCGCTTTGGAGCTTCTGCGGCTTGCTCCATCGCCATTGTTAATACATGCGCTGCTTTAGTCGCCTCTTCCAATTGCTTTGCAAATTTCTCTCCCTGCTCTCCTTTGGGCAGTAATAATTGCTCTATAGGTAATTTAGCCTTTGTTCTACCAGCAACAGATTTTAAAGTTTCCATGCTAGTACGCATTTGATAGAGAGGTTGTAAATTAGCAACAATAGTAGACGGTATTGGTATCCCACGCTCAGATTTAGCTTGCGCCTCTACACGCTCTTTCGCAAACCGCCGCAATCCTCCTGCTGCACTAATGTCCTTTAACAACCTGGCCTTAGTTCTACCCTCTGGCATTTCCTTTAGCTGCTTGGCCAAAGCGACTTCAGTAGCTTTAATAGCTTGACGTTCTATTTGTCTATATAACTCTTCAAACGTAGCTCTAAGCCCTAAATGACTAACTATGCGCTTAATTAATTTTTCTCTATCAGAAGTTAAAGTGGCAATATCAACATCAGGTTCAAAAAGTTGGAGTTCGCGTTTAAGCTGTTCTGTAGATAGTTTTCCAAGCCTCAGTCTAGCAGAATTAGCTATTTGTTCCTCGAAATCCAACAATTCGCCAAAATCATCGGCATTTTCTTTAATAGCCTCCATAATTTTATCAATTCCGCCTTTTTTAGCCACATTCTCTAAAATAGTTGTCCCGACAGCCTTAACACCAGCATGTTTTACATCCATACCTTTTTGAATTATAAACCTCAAAATTTCATTAATCCTGGCCGAAAACTCCTCTACCGGCTTCCCTCCCAAAGCAACACTGGTCCTAGGCCATTTTTCTAAAAATTCCGGTGATGGAGGAGCAACACGTTTGCCAGTTCCCGCTAATCCCTTACCAAATCCAGTCTCGACTTCAGATATACGCAAAAGCCTACTTATGCCTTCTACCGTTTGGCCAGTATGTAATTTATATAGTTGTCCGGTAATAGCGTCAGTATATTTCTTTTCCCATAATTGCTGTCTTACTAATTCCTTAGCCATAGAATTAATAGCACCTTCTAAACTAGAGGCTGCTTTAATAAAACCATACTTACTTTCATCGACTTTTTTCAAATACTCTTCTTGTTGCTCACGAGGTAAATTAAACTTACTAAAAACTTCAGGTAGAATTTCGGTTTTTAATAAACTCTTAGACCAATTCCTAACAGCGCTACTCCATTGTTTAGAGCCTTTCTCTATATTTTTAGCAGCTTTCTCATATGAAAATAGCCCCTGCATAACCTCCGGCATTTTCAAATTTGCTACTCTTTCTCTCAAATATGGTTTGGTTAAGAATGAATATCCTTGTTCAGCTGGATGGCGCTTACCAAAAATATACGCCATTTCAGACAAACTTCGTGTCTCGCCTTCTTTAACTGCTGTAAACACAGATCTAAACAATGTTCGGACAGAAGTGACATCATCTTGTAAAGCTTTATAATGCTCTTCAATCTCTTTTCTAGATTCCTTTAAAGCCCCTGTATGTACAAACAAAGCATCGCCATCAAAGTCTAACTTCTGTTCATGTGCCAAAAATTTAGGCGTTGCGTCATTTATGACTTTTAATAATTTCTCAATAGCATCTGTTAGCGCTTTAGCCTTCTGAGCACCTTCCTCGGTACCTTTAGCCCACTCCTCTTCTCTTCGTTCAACCAAACTCTTAATATCTTTTGATAAATAAACTCGCTTTTCTCTAGGCACAACTCCTACGTACTCCCTAAGTGTACCAATAATTTTATTAAGCTTAGCCAAATCTAGCTGCGGCATTCCCGGCTCGGCTATAGTATACTTAGCTGGCAACTGAGGTAACAGTTTCGCTATCCTAGGTTGGATACTCAGGGTTCCAGTAAAGGGGTAGCGTACAGATTCAACAAACGCTTTTCCTTGTTTTTTAATAAGATTCGCTAACGTGGTCTCTTCCTCATTTTTTTCTCCAATACGAACTTTAATTTTCTGCGCCATATGCGGGGACAACCCAATTTCACCTTCACGTAATACTGGCATACCCAACTCTTTAGCACGTTTAATATATTTAAAATGCTCTTCTTTTAATTTTTGAATGTTGTTTATCATATCATTTAAGCCAGGTATATCCAAATCAACTGCAAATTTGGTATCCTTCAATACATCTAACAACTCAGCTAATTCTTGTGTTTTATCTGTAACAGCAACAATCGCTTTTCCACTAATAGCAGGTGTAACCCTTCTAAAGAAAGCTTCTTCAATTCCCCTCTTTTTACCTATTAGGCTTTTACCTAGCTCAGTAAAATACCTAACTTTTGCTTTACTCAGATTTTCTTTAGCCTGATTTAAAGCATCTTCGATAGCCTCTCTCACTGATAAATTAATTTTTTTAGCAAACTCATTCAAATTACCCGCTTCTAATTCAATATCAAAAATGGTAGGGGCTTTCTTTTTCTCTTCAATTCTAGCAAGAAATGTATTAATCATCTTTTCAAAGTTTCCGCCAAAATACTGTAATTTCTTTTGATATGCTGGTGTATTAAATTCAGTAGGTATTCTACCAGTTTGTTTATACATCTCTAATGCTGCAGTCAGCTTACGTTGTTCATCCAATAAAGACTTAGGATTTGCGCCTACCAATAAATCTGAAATTCTTCCAAGTATTGTACTATATTTATACTGCCCTTTAATAGTCTTTTCTAGTGTTTCTACAACTTCTCTCTCAGTTATCGCACCACCAGCTTGATATACTTCTGGAGCCTCTCGCTCGGTTAAAGCCCTCTTAAATCTATCAATAACTTCAGTCATTTTAGCTATCTGTTCATCAGTTGGTCCTCTCTTTTCCCACGCTCTAAACGTTTTTAAATATTTGGTGAGTTCATCAACTAAAGATGAGCGTATGGTAGAAATAGTCTTCTCTTGTAATTCAGGTGTAGCTCCACCTCCAGAAGCAAGCATCTTATAATACTGTTCAACTTGCTTAGCTGCTGAAATTAAATTATCAAGATAGCGCCCCAAATTTGTAGGCGCTGCTTTGCCTAACAATTCTTCTTGGTAGGTTTTTCGTATGGCCCCGCCAGGGATATACAATTCTTCATACGCTTTTTCAGCCCCTGGTGTAGTGGTAGGTATTTTTAGTTTGAAGGAGGTAGGGAATTTAGCTAAGTCAAACACCGTGTCTTTAAAATCCTCTAGAGTACCGGTAGATTTTTCAAAGTCTTTGACGTCATCCAAATTTATAGTGGGTAATTCTTTTAATAAAGTCTCCTTAAATTTTTTCATTGAAGGATCTAATAATTGAAACGCCTTAATTAACTCAAAGCCCTCTCTCGAAGCTAAAGACAAAGATCTACCTAATTCTTTCATCATGCTAGATCCTTCACCGAAAATATCCATATATGCCGCAAAAGATTGGTAATCTAACTTAAGACCCTTTATTCCCTTTGCAATTTCTTCAGGTGACCATTCTTTAAATAAATGCGGTTCTTCAACTATTTGTAAAAATTTAGGTGCAACAAATGACCGTATTTTTTTACCAAATTCTGTTGTAACATTTGTATATACACTCCATTGCTTTTCGAACTGCTTTAATTTATTAATTGTGGCTTCATCAAGATCCGCTTTTTCTAACTTTAAATTTTTAACAACATCTTCAAAAGAACCTATTGTTTCATAGCCCAACTCTTCCATTATTTTTTTCAATTCTTCACGAGCCTTTTTAGATTCTAAAAAGACTTTGTTAGGTATAATATCCTTAAGAGTTACGCCTCCAGTGGCAGAAGCTCCCAACAAGTTTGTTACTAAACCTTCCATCACTTCGGGCATTAATCCACGCTTCGCTATACCACGAGAGCTTATCCTAGCTTCAATAGGCTTTTCTTCGTATAATTTTCCTTCTCCACCAAAAGTTTCTTTATAAACTTCTTTAATAGTCTTAATTCCTTCAAGATTACGAGGCAGCTCTTTATCAAAGAATTCTTCAAATGCTTTATATGCCCTATCAAATAATTTTTTATATTTTTGCGCGGTTTCTTCAGTTACAAATCCTTTTGACGCATCAGTAAATAAATCTAAAATAAACGCATTTCCTGCCCTACGTAATTCTCTCGCTAATCCTTTCACTTGCGCTTTAACAGCATCATCAGCCTGCCTAGTCGCTTTAGTCAATAACTCCGCTAATAGATCCCCCATAGATTTAGGTATTCTGGCATAACCAAGCGCCTCGCCAGGTTTAACAGCAACTGAAACCCCTTTTGTACCAAACCTAGTAGCAAATTTTCGGCCAAAATAATTTAAAAATACCTCTGCTATTTTAGCAGTTTGTACCTCTATAGTCTCACCGCGATGTTCTCGCACAACATTAACAATTTCTTTACCTATTTCAGCGAGATCTGCTCTACCAATATATTTTTGTGGGACCCCTAAGATAGTCTGAAACTTTTCGGCCACTTCTTTAAGATCACGGTCAAAAAATTTAGCCGCACGAGGAGTCAATTGCTGCAATCCCGGCTTTATTTTTGTAATTACAGCTTCTTCGGATAGTTGTTCCGCCGGTTTAACTAAATTCTTAACAATTTTAGTAAATGTCTTAGCTAACCTTCCAGAAATTAAAATCTGGTCTTCAAACGTGCCTGCTGTATGTCTCAACTCAGTTAGAACATTTAATCCATACCCAGCACCATATTTTCCAGACTTAATCATCTGTTCTTCAGTTTCACTCAGGACACGCGGAACTTCTAATGGCTCAATACCCTTTTTAGTTATTACTCCACCACCCAGTGCGGCAGCAGTATACGACAATTGCCGTTGAATAGAACTAAATTCTTTAAACGGGGCCAAAGCTCTAACATCTGCCGCGCTTAATGACATCATATTTTTATTCAATTCTCGTACACTACTTTCAAAATTACTTGAAAATTCTTTCAATTCAGAACTGGCAGCATCACTTAAATTCAAAGAAGTAGCTTCGAACTGTCCTAAATATGGCTTATTTCTAATTAAAGGTTCTTGCAGTCTTTTGGCTCTCTCTACTAAATCTTTCCATAATAAATTCGTTTCAATAATAGCCTTCTTTTGTTCTTCGGGGCGTAATTCTTCTATAGGCCTTTTAGTAAATACACGTAAAAGTTTTTCTTGATAAGCGCCGCGTTTAACTCGGCCTGGCTCTGCTAATGGTAGTAAACCTTGCAGCTCATTTACTACTGCAGAAATTGCACGTCTAACACTCTGATCAAACGGACTACCTAACTTACCGGCTTGACGCTCAATAAAAGGAGTTGGTTTGCCCTGCAAAAACAGTTTTTGAAGCATATCATAAAAATTATCTATGTGTATCTCATCTAGTGCTTTAGCAGCATCTAACGCGGTGATTTTGAGTTCTTTAGCTTCATTGCGTAGCTCATCTAAGCTCTTTGCTGTATTTAAATATTCTCGCGCTTGTTGTGGAGTAAACTGACGTAATTCTAATTTACGCAATGCAATAGCCCGTTGGTATCCTTCACGAGTAAAAGCAGTAGCCCCTTTTTCTTTAAGCTTACTCATTATCTCAAAAGCTAATTTATTTGCTTTAGCTTCTGTAGGCGATCCAGGGGCTATTCTTAATGGAAGTTCTCCTACACGTTGTCGATATTCTAAAACTTGCATAGGAGATACACCGACACGCTCTAACTCATTAACTAATTTTTCAAGGCCTGTTGTTATTGTGGCAAATTGAGAAGCAATTCTTTCCGATCCGTATTTGGTCTCAAACGTTAAAATACCGCGCTTAGAAACTTTAGCGGCTGGAATAGCTAGACGCCTAATATATTGCTCGTTTAGTTCTTTCTCGGCCTCAGACACCAAAACCAAATTTTTATACAAGTCGTATAAATCCGGTCTATTGGCTATATCTTCTATATTAAGTTTTCCTTGCTTAAGGCTAGTATATAATTGATTTACTACCCTACCCAGGCCTTTAGCCTCCTCATCTGACAAACGCCTTAAAGCTGAGGCTATGTCTGAAGCCATTTTAGTAGTATCTATTGGTGCAGATAATTTTGACTTAACATAAGATTCTTTAAATAAATTAATTAAATACTGAGGAGATGCATTAGCAGGGATTAGTTTATTATAACGAGATTCTAATTCTTTAACCAAGGCTCTAACATTAGCGATTTTAATCTCATATTCTCTCCCGCCCTTCGCTAAATGAAACGCTTTGCCAGCCTCGTCCTTTATAATTTGCATACCTCTAGATAAACCAGTTTCAAGGCTCCTTACTATAGTTTTTTGCAATTCAAACAAAGACTTTGACAAATCCCTAACTAATCCAACGGTCTGCTCTGCTCCCGGGATGCCTGGTGGGGTAGCTAATGTCATACCCGTCTCAGAAGGTTTAACCGTCATCGGTTTAAAATCAAAGGTACTTAAACCAGATTTGAGACTTCTTACGTCTTTTATATCTAATTTAAATTTGTCGACTTGCTTTCTAGCTTTTTTAACGGCCTCTGCCGCATCTACACTAACATCAGATAATAACTTGAACCCCTTATCCACATCTTCAGATCGTTTAGCTAAGTTTGCGGCTATCTGTTTAATTGTACTAGCAAGCCCATTAACTGCAGCAGCATATTCTTTCTCGCTTTTAGCACCGGCTTTTAAAACAAGTCTCGCAACTTCTGTATCATGCACGGCATCATGCATTGATCGCCCAAAATCTCTAATTTTTATACCTGCGGCCTCAAAATCCTTCTTAAAACTTTCCAAAGATTTTGATGGTCTGTGAGGAAATTCCTTCCTAGCTACTTCTAAAGTATCTATATATTCAGATACAGCACCTTCTAATTTCAATCCTACCTCATTAAACTTTTTATTGAGAACACGTAAATCAAAACTGCCTATATTATGGCCAATAACAGCTGAACTATCTTCTAATACTCCCTTAAATTCCTTCAAAGCCTCTTCCAGTTCTTTACCATCCCTCATTATCCTTTTCAGTTCTTCTTTTAAATCTACGCTTGCATCTCCCAAATCGCCCAAATCCTTTCTATATTCAGCGACTGCTTTTTCAATTTCACCTTTGTTATAAAGTTCCTGCACTCGCCTAGAGGGTTTAATATAAATTTCGCCATATTTAGCAGTACCCTCCAATAACTGAGAAAGAGTGCCTTTTTGATAACCAATCTGTCTTATATGCTTTGCTAGGCCTTTTTCAACTCCGCGTTTAATTATTGATGAAGTTTCTAAATCAAATATTACCGTTTGTTTTTGGCTAAGATTTTTTACAGCCTCCTCCAATTTGTCGCTAACAGACCTCAATCGTTTACCTGCTACTTCTATTTCTTTCAAGCTGCCTACAGGAGGTTGTGTGCCTGCGCCGGATTTAATTTCTAATTTTCGCTTTAAATCCTGTAATAACTGGACTACTTTATCGTCATTCTTTGCACCACTAATTAAAACCTTTAATAACTCATCTATACCTTTAGCTAGTGATGGATCTTTAATCTTCTTTATTTCATTTCGTAAACGCACAAGTTCATCCAACACATTTCTCAATGCTGGAACAAGATTTAGTTTATCCAATTTACTGGCTAATTTATCTACGTCTACTGATTGTTTTATACTATTAATAAGGGGTTTAAGCTGCTCATCAAGACCTACCTTGTTAAGCTGCTTACTTAACGTATCTAATTTATTAGTTAAATTTTCTAGAATGCTGAGTCTTTTTAATACACGTTTAACATCTGCACTTACGTCTTTAGACGCAGTAGTGCCCTTCATTGTTTTTTGAGTAGATGCATAAAGCTTTTCAATAGCCTTAGCTACTCTAACAAGTTGTGTAACTAGTGCTTTCTTTTCTTGATCTATGTTAGGATTTTCTGCGATAGTTTTTAGCAGAATGGTATATTTATCGGTAGGTGGCAAGGTTCACTAGTCCTCCTAATATTTCTTATAATCAACAAGAAATAATCTATATCGGACCTTACCTTGCCAATCCAGGGGTTACCCTCGGCGAGTTCTTTTTCTAATAATATTCCTGTCCTTAATAACTTGTGATTCCTTTGGTTTATCATACTCAATATCCTCATATAATTCATGGGACCGTGTTACAATAACTTCCTCTTGATCAAACGCTGATAATCTCGAATTCCCAAGACGTTTTTTATCACGTCTAGCCGCTACTTCTTTTTCATGCTCTTTATAATAATCCTCCATATAAGCATCTAATGCTTCATCATCATCTATAATAAAATCCGGAGGCCTATCTTCGGGCAGCATTTCATAAATATTTTGATAATAATGAGACCAATACATCAAATTCAACATATCTGGCGTATATTCAGACGTCGGAATACCAAAAACAGGCTCCGACGTCTTTATACTTGTCATATATCTAATACGCCATAAATTGCTTCTAGCTAATGCTCTAATAACATCAGTAGGCAATCCATTTTGAAAACTAACAAATTCATTCAATACATTCTGTCTAAATACTAAATCTCTTTCTTCTAAAAAATCTTCAAACGTTGGCCAATATAATTCGCCTGATTCATAAACATACGTCGACACCCAACATAAATATAACAATTTAAATTCTTCAGCTTTGATATCAGCCGACATACTTAATTTTATTTTTTCTTTATTCTCAATTTCAGCTATATCTTGTTCTAACCGCCTTATTACTTTTTTAATTCGATCTTGATTAGCTTTAACTTTAGTAGTCTTAGATAATAATACTCGCTGCGCTTCTAACTGATTATATAATTTAGCTAACCGCACTTTATCTTCATCAGAAATTATATTGCGCTCTTCTAAAATCTTTTTAATATCTTCTTTAGACAAAAACCCTTCATTTAATGCTTCTTTATATTCCTTATCATGTAAAAATTTCGCGTACTGTAATAATTTTATTGACGGCTGCTTAAAGATCAAAATATGCCCATCTATCTCAACTAAACGTTGTCTAGTCGCAATTTCCTCAATATATCTTTCAACCTCTTCTAATGTTAATTCCATTGTCAGCTCTTACTTGGTCCTTTTACCCTTAACACCTTTTTTAGTTGTTTTCTTAGTAGATTTTGTAGGTTTAGCCCCATCCTTAACACTTTCAACAGGTTTATCTTCTCCATCTACTAAATCGGGATTATCCTCGTTCTCTACCCTGTTCTCTATCTCAGATAATATTTCATTGGCTTTGCTCTGAATTTCTTCTTCTATTTCTTTTAATGCCATAGCTTCAGGAGTTTTTTCTAGAAAATCAGATTCTAGGCCTTGTAAGTACAGCATAACTTCAAAACGGGCTTTCATAGTAAGAGCCTGATTTTTATCAGTTAAAAAATCAGAATAATCATCCCAAACACGTTCACCCTTCTCATTGCGTACCATACGCGAAGTCAAATACTCCAATCTAGCATCGTCAGCAATTTGCTCGCAAGTATTGGCCATGGGGCCGTTAAGTCTCTGATTCCAATTAAAAAGCTCTTCTCTAGCCTGAGCAACCTCAAACGCTAGAACCTGTTTCTCTTCAAGTGTTTTAGCATTTTCTAAAGCGTCGACTTTTTCTGCAAGAATATCAGTAAGCTCTTTTTGACGCTGTTCAAATTCTGGACCTATAACGCCTCTCCTCATTAAAATGTCCATCATTTCAGCAGCAGTAGTTATACCTTCAATCAATGACTTCGTGTATGTTTTGCTATACTGCCAATCAGCACCACGAACATCATCAGCAGTAGGCGGAACGATATAATACTTTGCTCCAGTTATAGGATCTTCAAATTCACGTTTATCAATATCTGCTATTTCCTCATTTGCCATATTAATATTTTTTTCTTTCCTTCCATCACTCATTTTTATTCCTCCTCCGTTATTATTTCCAGCCGTTTAATTATTTGCCAGTTTGGATTCAATGACCGTTTCAGTAGGCGCCACGTATTTCACGTCATAATGCATATTAATTTCTTTTGAAATATTTCTAATACAATTATTACCCACCCTCAAAATTTTAGACCTTAATTTTTTATACTGATCCGAATTAGGGACAGCTACTTCAGCATAATCCAGTACTTTTTCAAACAAAGTCGTAACCTCATCTGAAACAGTTCGTATTAATTTCTCTTTATGTTTGTCCGTTACTTCTCTCATAAGCTCCTCCTTTAATCAACTAGTAGCCACAATAAACGTGGCCCCGTAAACCATTAAACATTTATTTTACTTCCCAGATAAATTCACTAACAGCACCATACAAATAATTCCTATACCGCTCCTTCCAAAACCCCTCTTTACCTAAACCTACCTTATAATAATTATTCGTTCCCCGTATAAACGGGGAACAATAATCACTAACTATTACGTCTAACTTTATTACCGCCAGTAAGATGTGTAATATCTAAATCGCCCTTTACAACATACAAGTCATTGGTAGACCTAAAACCAAATGTCTGGGTAGCATTAGCGCCCATATCTAAAGTATAAGCTTCATCAGTCATCTTTAAATGTTCAACAATTATTGTCTTTAATGCATACTCACGGTCTCCTGCTGAATAAGTCCCCATAACTCCATTATGCCAATAAGACTGTCCAATTAAATCAGAGTCAGCTGCAATTTTTCTATTAGCTCCAGTTCCTCCAGCTTCTTCGTCTGTCTGTGCAAATACCTTAACAACAAGTTTAAGGTCTTCGGATGACATCAAATCGGCCAGATCAATTTCAGTCATCGTATTTGCATCATACTCAGAATACCTATCAGCAAATCGAGACCAATGCTCAAGATCTCCAGCAGTCGTATCAATAGTTACAGTAATAGGTATGGGCAAGGTCAACGGCCTATCATATGGGCCTAAATGACCTAATTCAGCTAACGCCTCACGGGTCAAGTCTGAAGTAATTGTACAGCCAGTAAGACGCCATGCATTTCTAAAAGACGTATCACTATCAGAAACAATATACACCTCAACTTGACCTTGTCTAATAGCACCAACTGTATCTGGTCTATTGATTGAGTCTAGAATTTCAAAATACTTATTTTCAGTAGCGGAGGTATAACCATCAGCAGCATATAAAGCAAATACTTTATCACCAGCCGCCATGGTCAAATTAGTGGGAGCATATAACGTATGCGTAGCAGGATCGTAAACAAAATTATCCGCAACTGCGGCTGTACCGCTTACTACAGCAACATTATACATTTCTCCTTCGCTTTTATCATAGAACGTAACTCCTCGCGCGCCACTTTCATCAGTCCTTAAAAATCCCAGACTACCGTCAGAAAATGTCGCTATACTAACTCCAGACGCCATGGTCGCAGATCCCCCGCTAAAATCACCATACTCCAATTCTTCCCAATTAACAAACCGACCATCATTTAATAGCCACATTTTTTGATCAGTTTCAGCTCCATAATTCTCGGTAGCATTAGCTCCAGTAGTATAGCTAAATTCTATACTGTTGACATAGACTTCATCCATATATAAAGTCTGATCAATATTATTAGCTAATGTACCCAAATCACATTCAGACTGTACAGGAGCCCACAATGAAACGCCTGGTAAATTACCACATACAATAGCGAAATCAGCTAATGAAACACCGTGCAGAAATGTTGTAGTAGGCTGATTATCACTATCAACAACAACCAGGTTAGCATTATCAGAATCAGCCGTTCCACTCATTGTAATTTTCTCAGGCGCTAGCTGGGCCAAAATAGCCATAGTCCTAACGTCGCCCCAATCATTAGTATTTAATGTTACAGCAACCGCTGGAACATCATCGACAACGTCTATTATATCCAAATGCCCTAACTCGAAAATGTCCTCAGATGTAAACGTGGTAGTGCTACCAAGAGTCTGTACTCGGTATAAAATCTCCCCGTTACACCAAACTGATTGCGAGGCAAATATGATTCTATTTCTACTAGCCATAAGAAATTTTCCTCCTTAATAAATTTTGACTAATCGAGGTTGGCTTAAATCTACAAACAAAACCATAATCCTACACACTAACCGAGGCATATTAGTATGTTCCTTTCCCTTTTCCATTAATAACGTTTAACAAGTAACTTATACCCACAATCCCATATACCATATTTAGTAACCTTCTCACTTAGTCGTTTTTGTCTTTCAATACTCCAATATTTTGGGCTAATAATTCTATCCAATTTGAAGCCATAAGAATAAAAATCATAAATATCCCACCGTCTATCTATATATATCTTTAACTCAGAAATCTTATACTTATTTTTAAAATAATTTAAAATTCGGTGTACACCCTCTATATTATAATAGTTAGATAAAAATGCAACATTATTAACAATCCACGCATCATCATGTATAAAATTAACGGCACAGATTAATAAATTATCTACAAACATACCAAGTGTAATGCTGGATTTATCAATAGGGTTAAATGAATAACAATCAAAAAATTTTCGAGCTAACAAATAATCAACTTTATCAACATAACAATTATCAAGTAAAAACTTTTTAGTATTACCAAATACAGTCCGCAATTTATACATTACCACCCGCGGTTTAAACACCCACTCGTCCTCAAAAATAGTAATTAACTTATAACTTTTATTTAAGCATTTCTCCAGCTTGTCTAAATGGTAATTATTATCTTTTTTAAATTTAGTAGAATGCCAATATAAACCACAATATTCAATTGCTAATTTTAATTCATCATTAACAAAATCTAATTCTTTATCTAACAATAATTTTCTATCTCTCCGTTTAAACTTAAAATACTTAGAGATAAATTTATATAGTTTATCTTCTTGAATAGACTCTCCAGTTTTACTGCATCTAGGACATCTAGAACCTAACCTTCTCCACTCATACCAAGAAACTTTATATATATGATTATTTGGACATATTAGATTTAATTTAGATTTATTATTAGTATACTGTTTAGATAATAGTCTATAACCCTCAGACTCAACTTCCTTTTTTATATATACATATGACTTCTTAACATTGCCAGCACAGCTAGGACATCTATACCCATTACGCCAATTATAATAATACATATCGTGTATATGTCCGTTAGGACATTTATATTTAATTCTAGTTCTACCTTTATTACTGAATACGCTTAATACACGATAACCCTCTCTATAAAATTCTTTTTCAATAACAGACCTATCTATTTTCACATTTCCTGCGCAAACAGAACATCTATGCCCGTCTCTCCAATGATCCCATTTAATATATCCTATATGCCCATTTGGACATTTATATTTAAACTTAGTACGGCTATTTTTATACTCGCTTAATAATTTATATCCTTCCCTATTTAGAGCTTCCTTAACATATTCCGTAGTTAATTTAATATTAGCTCTACAAAAATAGCATCTCCGCCCTTTTAACCACCCATCAAAGGTCACAGAACAGACATGTCCATTAGGACATTCGTAAGTCAGTTTAGTACGACAATTTTTATAACCAGTAGATAAAAGTTTATAGTTTTCTGCCTCAAATGCTTTTTTAACTTCACTATAAGTGTACTTCCGCATTAATATTCTCTCCAATAAAACATATCAAAGTCTAATCTTGCTCTATAACGATTCAAATCACTCAACATTCTATAATCAGTTCTTGGCACTCTTGTCAATAATGGGGGGCTTAAAATATTAGCAGTAACATTTTCTATATGTAAACAACTAGCATGCTCCATTTTTTTAAATTCATAATCTACATTAAAAGTCCCATCCCAATCTAACATAGTACCCTTTGGCCAATCTTGATTCGATACGCATTTTTCATTAATACCGTCATATAACAATTCTATCAAATCATCTCGTTCAGCTCTATCAGTGGCGAAAATATGTAAATGCCCTCTTCTAGGAATCAGCTTACCCCCTCCTAACTGAAATCCGACTTTTCTAAATGATTCCAAATCCACAACAACAACTGGCACGCCAGAGGTTTCTACTACTTCCCAGTCATTCACCAATGCAACATAAAAATAATCATAAGTTACTTTATTAGGAATTATAGCCTGCGTAGCAAATATTACTCTGCCATCAATGTAATCAATCATATAATCCGAGCCACTAATAGCAGCGCCTCCTAAATCATAAACTGATACTCTAGTAGTTTGTTCAACTACATCTGAATATGCGTCTAAATATACCCAGCCTCTACCCAAACTTATAGGAGATGGTTCTCTCGTAGATAAGGCTTGGTATACATAAGATCCAGACGTTGACAAATCATCTAAATACTCAAGCGCAACATCATGATCAGTTTCTATATATTTATTTAAGACGTTAAATCTCAAATAATGGTGTAAGCTTAAATCTTCTTTTCTAAAAGCTTCCATTACTTGGCTACCATCTCCATAAAATTTTTAACTATTTTATCCATTATTTTTTGCATATCAATTTTAAAAAAATCTGGTATGCCTTTAAAATTGGAAAATTGCCAAATAGGTCTATTAATATCCCAACCCTTTATCGGTGCTTCTCGTCTATATTCTTCAACCGGCATTAAAAATGCCCCGCCAAAACGCCCTTCTGGACCTCCAGTCATTTCACTAGTAACAAGTACGTATTCTCCATTAATTCCTTGTAAGATAGTACCTATTATTCTCAAGCAATCAGTAGTCTCCTCATCCAATTTTTCACCTAAACCAAGCTTTTGCTTATCTCCGACACCAATTTCAATACCATTTGGAACTATGTGTATATTTTCCCTTAATGTCTCTTTTATAAACTGTCTAAACTCATCCCTACATAAAGACGGCCTAGCTGGATCGTCTTCATCCTCATATGCAACTATCTCTTCATCAAATTTGTTCATAAAATTATCGGTAATTAAATCAATTTCTTTTTCTATAGCTCTTTTTAACAACAGTAATAATTTATAATCCATAAAAGGTACTCCCTCTATAATAAGCAGTTAGTTTATTTAACCTTTTCGCCGCTATTCTTAAATGATTTATATTCCGTAAAAAAATAACAAACTAAAATATGTTTATCTCCAAGGCCTCTCAAAATCGGGGGCCGTGCTAATTTACATTCAATACCATCAATAACTATATATTTAGAATTTTTAATTAAATCCAAATAGCATGGATCAGTTTTTAATTCAACTAAAGTAGCTCCTTCAAAACCAGCCTCAGTAAATGTTAGTGAATTCAAACTGTCTCCAGAAGGACTCCAATTAACAATGCCAGAAATACATTTCTTTCTAGAAATAGTGATTACACCTTTTCCTAAACAAACTGGGCATCGACCATGTGCAAAGTAATTAGGATCTCCAGGGCTAGATTTAGGCACGCCACTACTTGCCCTATTAACTTTGTCATAGTAACAATTAGGACATTCAGCAGTTATATCTGGTAAATACACATAGATATTTCTACTAAGACCGCTTGCTAACCTATTCCAACCTTTTTTAAATTTTTTCTTAGCCTTCTTAAATTTTTTACGAGGCATTTATATGTCCTCACAAATTTTATTAGACTCTCTAGGCCACCCCTCACTGCGCCGCTTAGCCAACGACATCGCATTTGTCACTACGTAATAACAACTCAGACATTATGCGAGAAGGAATTGCAGACGGCTTAACTCTTAATAATACTTCATCGCTAGTACGTTTTTTAATTTGTACGCATTTTCTAGTAATAATACATGAATAGGCTTTACTATCTGCTAAAAAATCTGCAATGATAGAAGGTATGTACTCTGAACATGGGCAAGCGCCCCACCCAAATGAACCTATCGCGGTTCCACACGAACCCCAGCCCCAAGTAGTTATACCCATTTACTTGGCTTTGCTCCTTCTAGAATTTGAATTATGACGCTCAATAATCCCACCACCTTCTTTATCTCTAACGTCCCATTTTAATAATTCAGACATACTGTCGTCATCATATAAAATCCAATTGTTCGCATCGCCGTCCTGTAACTCTAACTTATTGGTCAGTATTTTCTTTATCAGTAAAGTACGTAATTCAATATTATCATTTAACACCCCGACTGTATTTAATACATCCCCATACTCACCACTAGCTAAAAATTTATACCTCTCGTCTACGGAATTAGCCATAGCGTCACAGATTACTATATATTCCTTTTGCAGATCGAATGATGAAAAATTATATGTATACAGACCGTCTCCTATTGAAGTCATAATACCGCTAGCTACAATATTTCCAGACTCCACATCACGTATCCTAATAAAAGGGGTTAAATTATTTACAGGATTTCCCATCAGACTATAATAAACAGTATAAAACATTAACCGCTCCTCCATGGTCATGACATATCAAACCGACAACAAAAATCTCCACTATTACTACATCAATCAAGGAATTACAGCCCAATCCAACACATAATTAGCAGACTCTGTGGTTCCAGCAAGCGTTGCTGTAAACCCTGTAGTAGCCTTAGAGGTTATAATAAAAGCATAAATAGCAGGGGGAGAGTCTACAGTATTCTCCAATGCAGCATTTATTGTATAATCAGTGTTACCTAACTCAGAAGCAAAGGTAACGGTTACTTGAGAAACACCACTAGCTATGGCTTGCCTACCATGCTCATAAACCCTATAAACCGTACGACTATCTACATAGTTCTTTGTAGCTAAATCATATGAATGTAACGGATCAACACCAGATACGGTGGCTGAAAACCCCCTATTACCATCTACCCGTACATACTGTAAATGATCGTCATCGCCCAACCCGCTTAAATACCCATGATCACTTCTGCACTTGTTATATACAGGTGTCTCGTACCTGGTAGCATGTTCAGTACCTTCTAAATAATATCTTATTCTACGATCTGAATTAGCAGCGGTCTCTGCATATATTTTAAGTACTAATCTGTCAGTTTCCTGCATTATTATGCCAGATGCGGCAGTCTCTACGTAATATTTAGCAGGTATAGTGGATGTAATCTCTTGTTGCTGCGCGAATAAAAAATGCTCAGTGCCATCTTGCTCTCGCCTATACCACTTCGCTCTTAAATAATGAGGGCCTTGGCTAACAGAATTCACATCTGCCCACAATGTCCAAACCCACATACCAGAAACAATATGTGTAACACCAGGTACTCCTGAAGCTGTAACATGTGAACTTGCTAATACTTCCCCATCTGTTACAGAAACAACTGTTTCAACATACGACTCATCGTCATTAGAAGGCTCGTCTAGTAGCATTCTATAGTCAATTATATCTGAATATTCAGTATGTAAATAATATGCCGTGTATATATTACTAACCGACTCAATAATCTTGCGACCTAAACTGCCACTAATAACGTCAACTTCACTTTCGGTATAATACCTATCATCGTGTATATGTTCTGAGCTGGCATTATTTATCCCACCTACGCTAGTCAAAGTGTTATACGACGTCTGTGTCAAATGATAATACTCGTCAATAGTCCCGCCCTGCAAGCCATTTAAATAATTATGATTGGCAGTACTGCCAAACCTAACCCACTCTGAACCATTATAAACCATCAAACGGTCATCAGTCTCATCCCATACCGCAAAACCTTCATTAGGAGTAGTAAAATCCCACGAAGACCCATTCCACTCAGCAATATCATAATCATGCCCTGCCCAAACACCTGTACCGCTAATAACTACATATCGATCCCCAAAGGCTGGTGAGACAGGAGCCGTGCCTTGGAAATTCTTAACACTACCTTGCCAATCCAATCCTTGTACAACACTATCTACATATTCTTTATCAACAAGTTGCGTACCAACCGTAAAGCTTGGGTGCGATGCATAACTAACTACTCCACTGAAATTTCGGGTACCGTCAACTAAAATGTATTGTTGATGGTCATCGTCGCTTAACCCATTTAATTGGCCATGCTTAGTAATAATAGAACCACTAATAACAGCCAGTCTGGTGTCTATATAATTCTTAGTGGCTAAATCATGGCCCTGCACAGGATCAACGCCGGCTACAGCTGATGTAAATCCTCTACTTCCATTCACAAGTATATATTGAGGATGATCATCGTCCAATAAACCTGTCAACTGCCCATGATCACTAATACCGGACGGAATAATACCAGAAATAGTTGTATAAACTAATTTGCCTAAAGCAGAATCGTAAGCTAAAACTTTACCATCCGCAATGCCGGATTCTGTAACATATTTAGTGCCCAATTGATATGATGAGTGTGCTTTATTTACAGCATCTTTAACCTGTATGGCAGTCGAAGTATGAATACCATCAGTAATGGATTCTGCGGCATTAACGTAACCGTTATTGTCTGGATCATAAACAGACTTGCGCATATAAATTTCTGGAGTGCCTGACCCACTAATAACAAGACCTTTAGCATGCGATCTTCTAGACGGCGTGTTCGGACATTGAACAATAATATCACCATTTTTATCACTCACACTAAAGGTCAAAAGAGGTGTAGTACCGTCATCATCATATAAAATCCAATTGTCGGTATCACCATCAAATAACTCTAATCTATTAGTTTGAACCTTGCGTAACAGATCTGTCCTTAAATCTACTATCCCCACTGTCGACTCTATTTCATTTAAAACATCATGATACTCACCGCTAGCCGCATAAGTATACCTCTCCACACCAGATAACGTAACACTGTCACATATAATGGCATAATCTTGTTCAGGATTAAAACTACTGAAATAGTAACCATAAAACCCATCGCCTTTTTCTACCATGCCGGCGCCACTTATAACAATATTGCCAGTTTCGACGTCGCGTATAGTAACAACAGGCGATAGGCCTAAAGCTGGCTCACCGTCTTGTGTGAAGTAGGCCAGTATCCACATAAACAGATTACCTCATTATTAATCTAACAATACACCTTCTAAACCCAACATGCATGATCGCATTGATTCCTTAATTAAAGCGTCTAATTGCCTTCTCAGTCTATCTACTAATGCTAATCTCTCACGCAGTCCAGGTGATGGATCATATGTTGTTTGATCATCACGTATACTGGCCCCATCAGTCATTGCTTCCTGCTTAATAAGGTTCTCTAATAAGTCTATTGCCGCTTGCAAAATTAAATGGTCTTGCGTAACACAATTGGAAGGTACATTGGGCGGGATCATAGTGTCTCCGTATGCTTCGTATATTTCTCTATCAGAGAAATTAAAAGAATAGTACCAAATAGTTAAATCGTGTTGACATCCACTGCTAAGAGTATCTAATGATCCACTAAATGTTAAATACTGATATCCATTCACAACTGGGTTATATAAAGAAGTAAACTCTAAGTCCCCTATAGCAACATAAACGGGCCATCCGCGTTCATCTAAATTTACAGTCTTTCCATCACTCAATATATGATTGCATGCGGCGTCAGAATCACATAGTGCGTCTTTATCGATAACTAAAAGCTCTAATTCCTTGTTATCGCCTATTAAACGTCTTATCTTACGTATAATTATTTCTTCATCAGCGTCGAAATCATACTCAGTAGGATATGTTATATTGTGAAATAAAGAAGGAGCTGAACCGTGAGTCGGGTCTGATAATGAACTTTCAGCTCCTGTTAAAGTATTATAATAAGACGATTTATACCACGTATCATTAGTACCTTCCAAATGTGTATACTCATACGTAGAGACATGGGGCTGTAATGAAATTGTATCTAAAAGGGTATAAACGCCTTCCTTAGCGTCTGATGTATAAATACGCATAGTATTATATATTTGAATAACCGTATCAATGTCAGATACTTGAATTGTTAGTTTTATCATGACATTAAGTCCTATGTATTATCTTCTAGTCAATTCAAGTTCTTGTATACGCTTACGAAGCAACTTACACAATGTTTCCTTATGAGCTAACTGATTTGCTTCGCGATAGGCGTATTTTAATAATTTAATATCAGTTATTTTACTAAGTTCTTGCCTAGCCTTTCTAACCGGCATATAAACAATATCTTTAACGTCCAGCTCTTTTTTGACAAATGGAGATGTTAGGTCGTCACCTTCTTTAATCGCCTTAACATCAACATTTCCGATTGGCACATCTTTCGTTCTATCTCCGTCCTCAAATACAATTTCCCATATATTAGAATCGCGTAATTTAATATTTCGTAACCAATCAACAAATTCCTCATTAGCTGGCAAATCATGCTTTTTACCATATTGCTCATATAACTCGTCTAATGGTACCTTTGCACCCGGCCCAATAGATCTTTTAAGTGCGTGTCTCCAAGTATTACTTTTATTCTTCACATACCCCTTCATCTTCCGTCTCCTCCTAAATTAAAAATTAGTACCGTTTCCAATAAAATGACTACCGTCTAGCCTATCAATGATAAAATGCAGTATATTTGATAGTCTGTGTAATATAATACTTATAAAAAACAACGTCAGTATAAAAGGCAACGAATTATTTTTGTACAATTCATACACTACCACAACAAACATGGCGACCCATACTGATGTACAATAGGGACAGTCTAATATTTTGTGTATAAAATTTAATACTACGTTGCTAGATTCAAAACAATATTTACGTACAGGCGTAAACAGATCAGATTTAGAAAGCAAATTGGTCAAAGCTTCCACTAAAAATACCAATGCAACAATTTCTAAAACCATTACTAATCCTCAAGCCCATAAATTTTTAAGTTATGCCCACAGTGAAGTGTGGGCATAACTTACCAAAATTACAATGACCTATCAATAATTCCCAAACCTAACATTCTAGGATCTAAGCATGCAAACCCCACTTCTTCCCATCCAAAAAAGCCTTGTTTTTGAACACGAAGCAGAGTTGGATCATCATATGCTTCATACTCTTTTCTAATAGGCATTACCAATGAATCATTAACACTCAAGTCGAAACCAATAATTTGAGTTTCACCTAATGTGCTTACGGTACCGTCGGCTGCTGTAATATTAGGATTATCAAGTGTATATGCATTAAAGTTATTAGACACATCGGCTATAAATTTGCCATAAGCAGATCCATAACCATTAATATTATACAGACCAGTCGCTCCCAAATGCTGGACTTCATGTAAAGTCACATTCCAAATAGATCCCATACCTGCGGCTTGGAAAATCTCACGTCTAGTTACAGGATCTATATCAGTATCAGTCCACTCACGTATATCAGCAGCGTCTTCAGGTGAAACATACAAATCAGTCAATGTTCTACCAATCCTCTTAAAACCAACTATCATTTTATTGATAAGCTCTTTTGAAAGATAGCCTGCACCGGTTGATGATGCACCAATCTCATAAATAGGAGCAGGCCTTGAACCCAACAAGCCTTTACCATGAAAATTAGAACTAGCGGCAGGAATAATTACACGCCAACCACATTCTTCTTCATAATCAGCAATAGCTTTAGCGGCTTTTTCAGCAGCTCTTGCCGGGATATCAATTCGTGAATCCCTAGCATAAGAAAGTTTCCAGTCCCCTGATGCATCTATACTAAATGTAGGGACATAGACTTCTTCTCCCACACCTTCAATGAAGTTTTGAGCTATATAACCAAGACCTGGCAGCACCCATACTGGAACCTCAAAGTCCTCAGCAACAGGATATGAAGCTTGAGCGCCAGGACCAAGCCTCTCTACAGCAAATAGCTGTCTCATTATCGATTCCCGTTCGATAGCTTGAAGGATAGGAGTAGTCAAAGCTGCCGCAAAAGCTTTGTAAGCCATTAGACCTTCTGGTGTATTAATAGCAGCTGTAGCTTTAAACAATTCCCTTATTTCTCTTTCATCCATATTAACATCCTCCTCAATAGTTTAGGATGCGCCGAAAATGCGCATTAATCCTAATAATAAAATTATTTCAAAAGTTTAATCCTTATAGGATATAAAGTAGTATTATTCTCATTAGCACTCACCTGGGCGGCGGAAGCGCCCTTAAGCACTATAGCAACACTCTGATTAGATGTCCTACTATTCATATCACCGCTTTGACCGGTAAGTTCTGACATACTATTTTTTCTTACACCCATAACAGTGCCGGCATTCAATGCATTGCCGCCATTGTTATAATGAATTGTATCCCATATACCAAGATGAGCAACACCTACAGGAGCTGGTTTAGTACCAACAATTCTTCCATTGTTGTCATATTTTGGCTGGGCAATAACATCAGATGATCCAAGATCACCTGGAAGAACAAAACCCACTGGATGTACTGAATGATAACCTGCCTTAACTTTTTGCATTAAAAAGCCAAAGCACTCTTTATTTTCATCAGCTGAAAAAATCTTAACTGTGGAATCGACTTGTCCATCATCCAGGTAACAAGCAGAACCAGCATAAGCTAATACATCGCCAGTACCACCGGAAATAGTGGTCTCTGCAAATTGACAAAACTGGTTTTCTACAACAGGGTGTCTAGGAATAAACATAATTATAGTTCCTCCTTAATCATATTTTACTTAATTACTTCTTCTCAAGACGCTTTGCTAATGCCTCGCCTAATTTTCTATATTTACTTACCATATCATCATTAGGCACTGCATTCAAATTCAACATTGATGCTACAGCGTGCATAGCATCATAAGACGCTGTATCAGTATCATCAGAATCATCATCGTCATCGCTGTCATCTACTGATGTGTCATCACCAGAGCCGCCAGATGCTGTATCGGGATCGCCATCTTGCCCTGCATTTGAATTAGCATTAGCGGTATTGGTATCGCCTGCATCTTGAGATTTATTCTGCTCTAATTGAGCTAGTAATTGATCTCTTAATTCAATTCTCTCTTGCTTATATGCAGCAAATTCTTCGTCAGTCATTTCTCTTAATTTAGCTAATTGAGATTCTTTAGCATCATCAGTAGAAGCGGCCACCTTTTCAGATTCTAATTCTTCAAATCTAGCTTTAGCTAATTGATCTTTCTTTATATTTTCTAATTCTTTCTCAGCCTCTTCAACCCTCTTAACCAATTCCTCTTTTTCGGATTCAAAGGATGCTTTCTCCTCAGTTAATTCAGTAACCTTGTCACTTAGCTCAGCTATGGTTTTTTCCAATTCTTCTATAGAAGCTTTCAATTCCTCCGCTTCGGCATCTTTCGCCTCTAAAGATGCAGTGAGCTCATTTATCTTTTCTGCTGATTGAGTCAAAGCTTCTTCAGTCTCTTTACGCATAGCCGCCTCTTCTTGTTGCTTAAAAATCTCATCTACAATTGCTTTAACGTCTTGAACTAATTTATCAGACATGAAACTAAACCTCCTTAATTGATCTTGATGTCGCCAACCTCTTAACTAAAATCACACACAAACCTTTTCCTACTCCAATTAACTATTAATTCTTTTTCCAAAGTTGGTTGGAATCATTCTCGTCATATTCTACTCCGCTGCCAAGAAAAGCCAAAACGTCAAACTTCGAGTCCTTGCTAGCAGCGGCAGTCGATACGATTTTCACCACATTATTCGTAATGTCCTTGGCTACATAAAACGTTAAACTAGCTGCATCGCTTGATAATGGTGTAGCAAAAATCATACCATCAGCTACTTTATGCTCATTAAATTCTACCCCGCTGGACACTAACACCTCAGTAGTGCCGGATGCCAACGTAACTGTATTTCCCCACAAAAACGGTACTCGTCTTCCATTACCGAGGTTTTTATACAATACAGCCTCCCCATCCCCGGCATTAACTCGTACCACTTTGGGGATACTTCGTGATTTTAAAATTGCTTGTGGCATAAGCGTTCCTCCATTTCACTAATTAATTTTATTCAATAAAGCCTGCAGCTTCGCTAAAAGATTGCCTCGTTTATCTTTAGCAGCCGCGGCCTTCATTTTAGTCTTAGTATAATCTTTTGTTATTTCAATAACTTTTCTTCTTAAACAGTCAGGATGCGTTGCTTCTCTTGACGGAGAAGTGCATCCTGTATCATAAAGAGTGCACCAATTTTCATGTAAAACTTTAGTACCAGGCCCTTCATATGTTGCATCAATAACTCTCTTTTTGTAACTAACACAAATACCAACCGATGTCTGTTTAATGTCATCACGTCCATCCAATCCCCCAGGATCTGCAGATGGACTTGTAAAATCTTGAGCAATGTCTTTATTATCTGCATCTAAATCTATAACCAATTCATCTCCATTGCCTGTTTTTTTAGCAGTTTCAAGTATTAATGATCTAGGATTCGCTGGATTCTTTACCAATCCACAACCAGAAAATAATAAATTACGCAAAACTTTTGTTACCTTACCTCGTGCAATTTCTACTCCATTCTTAACAATTCTGGCTGGTTTACCAAACGATCCTTCATCAACTAAACCAAGGCTTTCAGCCTCTTTTCGGGACAATATCACCGACCCAATCTTTACATCATAATCTTGATAATAGGTTTCCATAGATAATTTCCATTTATTCTCTTTAACTTCCTTGGCTAATTCAGGAAAGCGGCTTTTATATAAAATTCCACCGATCAAAATATCTAAATCCATTCTATTAAGTTCTTCAACATTTTTATTTTTAAGCTCTTCAATATCTAATTTATTGCCTGCTTGATCAATAATAGAGCATGAATAAATATGACCAACAATCTCAGACTCATCGTGCTCTATATCTAACGCTTTATTAGGAATGGTATCGTATGCTTTAATTAACTCTTCGGGCAAAAAATAGCTTTTATTTAAATTTTCTCCGGACGATACAAAAATTCCTGTAAAAAATAATAAATCAGGAGTTTTATTATCAGGAAAGTCGACCACAGATGCTACTTCTTGTAATAACTCGTCCGTTTCTTCTACTAATTCAATCTGTGCCTCAATTTCAAATGTGTTTTTGTTTAATTTGTCCTTTTTCATTTTAAGCTCCTAAAATTAATTCTCCTACTATAAATGATTAGTTAATTTAAATTGTTATGTGTTTTTATTTAATTCTGACCTAAACCCATCTAAAACTGCATTAAATTGCTCTTCTGTTAGATTCTCTTTTAATATAGCAAGAACTTGTTCTACACTAGCAGTTTGAGCCTGGGGAGTAGGCTGATTGCTTGGTGCTTGATTAGGCACTTTAACTTTGGGGTTAGTATTTTTACCCTTTGGTTTACTTACTTTACCTTTAGGCCTACCAGCCGAGGGGGCTCCTTTTGGTTCCCCCTGCTCAGGCTGAACTAATGGACCCAATCCCATCTTAGCCTGTTGAAATGGACTACCAACAATTCCAAAAACACCTTCCAAGACCTTCGGTAATTCTTCTTCCATATTAGCTGATTCAGTTGAGAAATCAAACCCTAGCTCCTCTAGCGCTGTTCTGTAAGAAAGCATTCTACGATCTACTAATTGTGAGATGGTACTCATATAAAGTATTATGTCCCTAAGTATAGTGTTATCCCATCTAACTTTTGGAAATCTATCAAAACCCATTGCTTCAGCAATTTGTCTATACTCTCTATAAATCCATCTTTCAACCAGCCGCCTAGCATAGTTTATTTCTTCTATAACTGCTTTAACTATTAACCCAGCCTCAGCAGTATTAACATTTTCAGTACCATCAATTAATGCTCTAGACATAGCAATAGCGCCAGTTATATCATTATTTACTTGTACATATTTATCCTGGCCCAAAATACTTTCAATTTCAGGGGAAACGATTTTCTCTATTTGTAAGGTATGATTCCAAACAACATCAAAGGCTTTAGAAGACGTATTGAATAACTGCGCTACTGCTTCTAATTGGGTTTGATCCGTACACGGATACTCATTATTACCTATTGTTATCTTAAGAATATAATTAGAGATACCATCTAGTGTACTTAAATCTGCTTCCCGTAATGATTTTTTATATTCTAACGATTCAAACGCTTTTATTCCCCTAGGTTTAGGATATAACTCATACGGTTGTTTCCTATAATCTATTTCACCCACAAATAACGGATCAAGCTCTATTTTTCCAGCTGCAGCCTGTTTTTTAAAATCGCTCGGTAATAATTTTAGAATCAACTTTTCATCGTCTGTTAATTCAGATGGTGATTTTTGCAATAACTTCTTTAATTCGTCAGAGGCGTTTAAAATTACTTTACTTTTATTAAATAATAAACTGCCTTCTAACGTTATCAATAGAGGATTTAAAATAGTATAGGCTATTGGCATATAGCCTTTGGACCATATCTTCTTTTTAGCGGCTAAGTCGTGTTTAATAAATCTATCTTCAAGTCTGCGTCCATCTAATTGTTTAAGACGCTTATTTATATTTCGTAATTTTTGCTGTCTAATTTTTTCAGCTCGCGCACCGAACTCCTTTAATAAAGCCCTCTCTTTCTTTTTTCCAGGAATATTCGATAAATAACTTACGCCCGGCTCATATTTGCCTATAATCTTATATGTACGGACCATTCCTATACGAAATAAATCAAAAAATATCCAATCTAAAACTTCATGAAATCCAACATCAAAATTCCAAACATCATAAAATAATTTTATTTCTGGATCATCAATATCATTCTCAAACCCTTTGGATGCAAAATTAGATAAAATGTCTATGTGTGCCCCATAAACATCAAATTCATAATAGTACCTAATCGCGTCTTTATAGAGTTCTTTAGGATCTTTATTACTAGGCGACGTTTTTACTAAGTCCAAGGATGAACGACTTACCGCATCCCTTTTAATTATAGAAGCTCTGTCAAGCCCAAGTTGTCCAATTTTATCTGGGGGTAAGCCTGCCAATACTCTATTATTAGGTGTCAAATAAAAAGTAGATTTACCGCTATTTGCATCCACCTCAATATGTTTAATGCCTAAATCAGGGTACTTTTCCTTTAGCGTTGCTGTTATATCGCGTAATTTATCATTTTCCATATAAGCATGATCCTCTCACTATGTCTTATCCATAGGTGTCATATCGTCAGTTTTTTTCTTCCATACTTGAGCGACCTGAAAAGTGCCTTTAAGACCCATAATGACGCCCAATATAGTTGCAAATTGTGTGTTGGTTATTTTATTCATGTATAATAAAATCGTTATTAGAGCAATAATCCATATCTTAACAGAAATAAGCTGTGCAAATAATTTCTGAAACCATAAATCCCAATATTCGTTTTTACAAATAAAACAGTCTCTCGACCGTAGAGGCTTGTCCTTATACTGCTGCAAATCTTCATCTATTTTATTTTCTAATTCATCTATCCGTTTAGATATTTTTTCGTGTATTTCCTCTATTTTAACATCGGTGACCACAAATAATCTCCCTAAAGATATTTCTCTATTACTAATGGTTAGTTTATTCTAATGAGTCTTTTTTAATAAAGCTCCGGCATATTGATTTCCCTTATAACTATTGATATTAAATTTTGCTCCAGGCCGACGAGGACGTATTAACCCAGAATGACTTAGTTGTTTAACTGGCTCAGACATTTTGGTGCTTAATTCTTTCACGCCCCATGCAGCCAAAAGTAAAGCGGAATACAAGTCCTTATTCTGATCTTTTTTAGGGGTATCAAAATGTGCTATACCACGAGCTGTTTGTGTAACCACTATGTTTACTAGTTGTGATTTCAATGTTTTCACTTCATCATAAACCTTTTCTGCTTTAGGATCAGCAGATAGAGGTAATTCAGGGAAGAGCAAATTTTTATTTTCTAATAAAGCTAATAAATTAAAATTCGCATCAGATATCCATTGTGGAGTTGGATTTATTAAATGCAAAATACGTTTACCTTCCAGATGTGTGTTATGTTTATCACCCACATCTAAGATTCTAGTATTATTATCATACCCCTCCTGTAATAAATCTCTCCAAGCCTTTCCTCCACCCATTGAATCCATAAAAATACCAACAATGTTGAAAGATTTTAATAATTCATAAATTTTTAAAACATTGGCCTGCGTAGTTTTTTCATGTGCTCCTTCAACATATATAATACGGTGTGGGGGTCCGACTTCGAGTATTACTAGTCCAGCCGCCGCTCTACCTGCTTGGTTAGGGTCTACTCCTAAAATATATTCACTTTCATTATTGCCCCTTGATATAACAGTAAATCCTGTTTTTGTGCCGCATTCTTCAATTAATGACGCTTTAAAAAACCCACTACTATCAGACACCATAGCGGCTTCATATTCCATCATAAATTCAATTGTTGACATAGTGCGCTTAGCTTTTTTGATATTCTCTTTATCTAAAAATCCATCTGGCAATAATTGATAAGGTATTTGATGGACCGCATACTTATCATCTTCGCCCTCCTCAATTGCTTTCCAATAAGACTTCATCCTATCCCACATATGGTTAAACTTAAAATACCCTGATGAGCTCATTATCATCTTGTTTGCCATATTATCAATAAAATCCTCTTCTGTGGCCAGACCTAAATCTATTAATTCACGTTGACGTTCTAATTCCCTAACCCTCTGCATCGGCTCTAATGAAACAGCTGCCATCGGCGTCACAACAAGGTCTATTATTTCTGGAGGCATCTGAGCTAATTCATCTACTTCAATAAGATAAAACCTAGATCCTCTAATTTTGGCCCCATCGACGCCGACAGGCAATGCTTCAATATAACTCCCATTACTTCTATCTGTCCCTTTAAATTGTAAATAACAAATATCCGCTCCTCTTACAGGTTTCTTTTCTGCTGCTTCTCTTACAATTGATGATCTTCTGTATAGTTTTTCTACTTCAGAGAATATCATTTTTGAATTGTGGTTAATAAACCCGTTGCACCAATACGCATCTTCTCTATCAACTTCAATGTCAATAGTATCTGCTATAAAATATTCCTTATCAATCATTTTAATAAAATAAAAACCGTTTTTAATTATACTATCAAAAATAAAATATTCATAACATTTGAAATTACACCTATCAGCTATATCCAACAGAACATTAACCTGGTGTCTAGAAAAATCAGTTTTCTTATAAAATTTATCTTTACCAATCAATTCAAATTTATCAATGCCGCTATATTTAGATAATTTATCAATAAAACCATTACCGATAATAAACGAATCAGGTATTATATTATTAAAACCGGGCTCTACCAAACCTTTTATATATTGAGACAGTTTATTTTGCTTCCTACCTAAGTTAAACCCAATTTCAGTGTGAAACATTTTAATATTGTCTGCACCATTAATACGTAATTTATAAATCCTTTCACAATTCGACATCTTCCCACATATTTCTGTGGAGTGCGCCTCATATTTAATAGTTAATGAAGATAGTATACCAAAATTAAGCAGCACTGACTGTAAAACTTTACATAAAATCTTACTAGTGGATACGTACTCAATAGTACAAAATTTATGTTTATCGTTGTTTATTACATAGCAGCATCCATCAGTATCATATAAACCTCTTAAAAACCACTTCCACTTCTCTTTACCGCATTTGTATAAAACATTGGGCACAACCCTATCAGATGCGGTTTTATCGAACATCCCAAAGGTTTTAAATAATTTCCATAATTTCTTATTGTGTATTTCTGCTGAAAAAACATAGTCACCTCTTTTTCTAACCTTAGCTCTAACACCAAACAACTTATACATAGTATCTACAAAAATGTTTATAATTTCTATATCACTATTATATAGACAAATTGTATATGATCTACGTTTACACCGCGCATTTTCGATATACCCATCACCACAAATCAATCCCAAACAATAAGCCAGCTCATTAGTAATTATTCTATTTTCATGTGAATCCTCTATAAATTGCTGCATTCCAGAACGTAAAACTATATAATCATCTTCAGTTATATTTTTTAACTCTTTATAAATAAATTCGTTATTGCACCAAACTAGAATTTTATGATTCTCATCTCCCTCCAATTCAAACCCTTCCTCACATTTCAATCTTATACAATTTCTGTTATAATTAATCCATTTATTACTGACCTTATTAAAATCCATTATTGAAAAAATATAGTCACCAGTATTAATCGTATTGTTTAACTCTTGGGTAGAATGTATTATACCTTTAGATGTTATAAAAGTAGATGGTTTATCCGACAACACAAGACACTGACGAAAACTGGGAGCTATTAACCCTATCCTGTAGCCAGGATACAATAGTGCGTGTAATAGGGCATTTACACCTAATAAAAATGTATTATGGTTTATAAAGCCGTTTGAAAAATAATTAGGTTCTGTAGTATTAGGCATATCCAATTCAAAATCATAACAATCTCCCTTCCAGTCTTCAATGCTCACAACTTCATCTAAAAAATAATCCTTGATACCATATCCCGATATCACATTTATAAGTTCATTCTTAATTACTAATTTATACTTATCGCCAAATTGTTTTAGGCTACTAATAATGCCAAAATTTAACAACATAAGCTGGATTACGGATAATATATCATATGAATTAATTATATATATATTGTCCTTACCCCTATTCTCGGATACTTCAAAAAAACCGCTTAGAAACATACTTACAACATCAGCTCTGGAAGAGCGTATTATTTTAGGCACAAAAATAAAAGGTTCAGTATATTTATCCAATCCATACTCATATAAAATACCATCAATTTTAGCATTATAAAAAGTCTCTTTATCCCCGCCCACTATTTTACCTAATGTATAGGCATCTTCTAAGGGTATATTAACCTTACCAAATATACCACTCCCGCGCTGCAAACATACTAAATCCCCAATTTCAAACTCATCCAATCGTTTAAATACAAAATTACCATTTTTATTTATACTCAATAAACGATGATGGTTACTGCCTCTGTTTACAAATCCATACCCTGTAACTAATTTTTTACCCTTAATTCCTTTTTCTAAACTTAAATATTTAGTCTTAACAAAACCTTCGCTACTGTAAATTTCATTCTCAAATTTAATTACATCATCTTCCCCATCACGTAAATATGACGGTATGTTAGGCAATACTTCATATAAGTATACCAATCCAGCATCTTTAAAATAAACTAAACTGTCCACCGATTGGCTTTTACCAAAACCACGACTAGCAACAGTGATTACAAAATTTTTAAACCACATGTCACGGAGCACAATCCTCTGTATAGGCGCCAAGTCTACATTTAATAAATCACTAGCAGCTAATACAGGATCGTTTCTATAAAATTGTATCAGTTCTGCGCCTCTGTCCAATAATATTTCTAAATCATCATAAGCGTCTACCCTGGCCATGATTAACTATCAATATCGCCCTTATTACCTTTAAAAAATTTTGCTTTTTCTTTCTTTAATTCCTCTTCTTCATCCCTTAATTTCTTAGCTTTCTCATACATCTCTGATTTTTTATCTATATCAAAACGAACCGCCAGATCGACTATAGATAAGCCAGAATGTTTTTTAGGATCTATTCTATCCCTACGCCGCGCTGCCAAATTCTCTTTTAATTTTTCAGTCTGCTTGCGTAATTTTTCTACTGCAGAAGATATTTCTATATGCAATGTAGGGTCCTCCCTACTAGCTTTTAAAAGGCGCATTTCCAAAACTTTATTCATTGCTATCCCCATTAAATCGTCCATATCATGAGCGCTTAACTGATTCTCATCAAAATCGTTTAAATACACGCTGATTAAACCTTCATACATTTCTTTCTCTTCCTTGTCAAATATCTCATCCACCGGAAGATATTTTTTTAACATGTCTTTTATTTCTGGTGGTTTTTTAGGCCTGCCCATGACTAACCTCTATGAAATCAAACAAAATATAGTAATATAATAATCCATACCGGTTATTAATCAATAATGGAGTTCAAATCAATCTTATTATCCAAGTCTAGTTCGTGCAAAAGCTCTTTAACCAAAACCAAAAATTCGGGCGTCATCTGATGCCCGAATAAATCCTCAATTTCAGATCCAAAATATAACTCCAATTGCCGTAGATTATCTAACCGCCTAATACTCATTACATTTTCTGTAGAATCTATATCACTTTGATTATCAACGATCCAATCTACGGCTTCGTCCGAAATATATAAGTATTCATTTTTAATACTCCTAGATAATGAGTCTCGTCTTCTAAAATATGCTCGTAATGATTTAGAAATTTTATTGCGGGTTTCTATAGTATGGTGGGTTCCTAGTCTCTTCAATCTTATTTTGTTTTTACTTTCCTCGCTTAATTTATAGCCAAGAGGCCTACCTCGTTTACGAGTTATTTTTATATTGTCCATACCATATTATTTTCCTTCCGTTAGTATATCATCAATAGAACATTTAACAAGCCTATCTGATCCGAACAATTCCACTGCCACTACCGCCTTGTCGTCGTTAAGGCTGACAAGTCTACAGAGCATCCCCTTAAACGGGGTAGACTTCAATTTATAATAATTGCCAACTACTAATGTATCACCAACTAGGATTTCCTCATAGGTACGCTTACTTAATTCCGATACTCTCTGGATTTCACTCTCGTCACATTCACCCACGTAACTATAAAAATACGGACTGTTTAATAATCTATGCATAATAGCGTTATTATGCTCATATTTAAGAAATAAATAATTAGCATATAACGGTACATCAGTTTTACCCTTCCTCTTTTTTGTTTCAACTATAGGGTAAAACACATCAGCTATTTCCTCTAACATACTGACAAAATCTAACGCCTGTTTATACTTTTGCTGATTAATTGCCCAAACATGCCAAGCTACCATTTTAATCCACCTTTACCACTTTTGTTACATCCTTACAATTGGGACATATCATCATCACAGTGTTTTTGGGAGCTAATATAGTATACTTACATTTCTCACAATAAAATGTTTCACTTAGTTTCGGCTTTTTTGGTTTAGAAAATGTAAACGGTAATTTCTTATGCTCATCAGCGAATTTACTTTCCCTGTGTATTTTTTCACGGTACTTTTGTAAACCGCCCTCCGGAATCCATCTTCTCTCCACTGAACCAGGACTTAACTCACCCATTATTGCCTCCCGCTAATTCAATCTTAATAAACCGCCTGCTAGCTATATAATCAGCTATATACACGGCCAATTCTGGCAATGTATACTTACTTAGAGGCTTCCTGACTTTCTCATCCGTCCATGGACCATAATGATGAAACACGGCATAATATATAATCAGGGCGCTTTCTCTATCCAGCTTATCTGAAAATTCAGATTTGTAAACATCTGCTATTAACTTGGCCATTATTTGTGGATGATCTTTAACAGTATGGCCATATTTTTCAATCCCCTGTTTAGCCAAATCATGTAAAATAGCCGCTGCACATATTTCATCTTTATATTGCGCACAATTCAAGCCATTACTTAATTCAATAGCTAAAGCTACCACTTTTTTAGTATGAATAATTGTACCATCACCGCCAAGCTCATCTATAGAGTGATATTTCCCGGTTGAACTAGCAGGACAATCATAGAACACATAATCAGGGGCTACCCTAATACATGCCTTTGTAAATTCTCTAACATCATCTCTAGTAATCAGTGCCAATTCCTTTTCAAATAGCTCAATTCTATCAGTATAATCCATAAATCCTCCTTACCTAGCCCTTATATAGGGCCTATCTACGGCTAAATTCACAATTTCAATTGTTGTAGTGGGTGACTGAGCATTGTATCCAGGCCTCGGTCTCATCCTCCAATGCCTATTAGGTTGATTGTTATACTGCAATTCCATATAATCAAACCTGCATTTATTATCACGCTCTAGTGTAGCTCCATACGACAACTTAATCCAATATGGATTGGTAAAAGCGTCTTCAGGCAAGGCCATTTAGATCACCCTCTTTTTAAACTCTTCATATTCAGCACTCAACTTCGCTTTACTTTCTTCATCCATCTCTTCACTTGCTTGCATCCATTGCATGATTAATAGAGCAAATTCCGGAACTTGCTCCCCCTTCCATTCATATGAAATAGATATATACTCATTATTATTACGTTTAATACCTACACGCGCATACTTATAATCGCCATTGCGCATAATTTCTGAACCAATAATTTCATCTGCATGTATTACTAATGTTATGTCACCACTTTTCTTTTTACTAGCCATTCTCATCCCTCCAAAGATATAATAGATTCAGCCGCATTATAAGCTGTTAAATACAAATCATTTAACCCTCCATTATTACCGACCACAACATCAAAAACATCATCATCAAAGTCATCTAATGATCGTTCAGATGGATGATCAGTTCCATGAATGGTCGGCGCGTTATCCCTATAAATACGTATAACTACTCCGTTATTTTGTTTAATGTAATTAAATTCATTAGGATATCTTACATCTGTAACTATAACGTCCCTAACATTACCTTCCTTAATATTCCTATCCAACAGCTCAACCCAATAATTATAATTAATACTGCGATAAAATTCACCCACAGACTGCATTATTTCTCTAGCTGTCCAAAATCCCCCTGTTCTTTTAACATACCTTTTATCAGCCTCCTCTTTGGCACTTCCCCATAATTGATCATACGACAAATTAAATTGTGCTTTACATAAATATTTTAATTCATCTGCAAAAGCCATTAAGATAAATTTACGATTAAATCGTGTATAAAACACATCAACCAAAAAATCAGCAAAAGTATTCTTACCAGACCTAGCTTTACCAGAGACTCCTATAATCATAATAATTACCTCGTTCTCAATTTCAATGTTCTGTTTAGTCTTTTCAGTTCCTTATTAAAATTATTAGCTGTGTTCATAAGGTTATAAACATTTTTCTCTAATTTAACGGTCTTATCCCCTAATTCTTTTGTACGATCAATAGGTATAAGCTTGACCAAATATTCAGAACAACCTTCAATTCCTTCTGGCTTATCTTTATAAAAATGACTGATTTCGCCATTTTCATCAAACTTTACCCAATACTTAAAAATAAGCATTAACTTTTGTCTCCTCCAGAAATATCTGTGTTCCAATACGCTTGCTGAATTTTATAATCAAGAGTCTTAATGTCTAATCGTAAATCATTAATTAGATCAAATAAAGTCTCAATATCTATGACTAAATGCTTACCACTTTGCTTAAGTGCCTCATCATAGATATAAGTTACATCCTCTAATTTTTTTACTAGGGAGTCTCTAAAACTAATTGCTTCCCCTAGTGTCAATGTGGCATCGTCAAATTGTATGTTAATAGAAGCTTTTGCCTTTTCCACTGCCGCCAAAAATCGCTGATAACGTTTGTACAATGATTGTAACTCATCAAAACGTTTGGTTAAATCTTTTTCCAACAATTTAACGTCACGCTCATCGTTTGTGGCCAATAAATTAGAAATGTGTTTTCTAATCAATGAGATTTGATACTCTATGTAATCCTTTTCTGAAACGGCTTCTATTAAATACATGTTATACCTCACTATTCAGGAATAACTTCTTGTGCCTGTACACCTTTTTCGGTTTCTACAAGCTTAAAAGTAACTTTCTGCCCGGGCTTTAAGGTTTTATAGCCATCCATAATAATGTAAGAATAATGTGTAAAATACTCATTCTCATCATCGCCGTCTTTAATTATAAATCCATATCCACGCTCAGAAGAAAACCACTTTACAGTGCCACTAACTCTATCGTCTGCCATTCTAGTACTACCTCCTATAAATTATAAAATTGCTGCCATCAAACACCCATGCGCTACACACGTCATGGGATCAGATGCAATTCTAACTTCCTTTATCCCAAAAGGAAGCTTCTTTTTATTTAATTCTAATTCAAACTTCTTCTTAAAATTATTGACTAGTGTCAATCCGCCGGCTAATACAATTGGTAACGGGTTTCTAAATGACGGCAATTTAGCTTGTTCGAGTTTATATAAAATGTTATCCAACAGATATTTTATTAAAATCCCATAATACACAGCTACTGCTTCTTGGATTTTTCCTTCCGGTTTTAATAAATCTAAGTCCGACTCCTCCTTCTCAATCTGCACCAATGATGAAGTTAAATCTAATGCAGTGGCTACGGAACTATCTATCCAATCCCCACCTTTCGTCACAGAAAACTGTACTATAGGATCTCCCTCAAAAATTACTGCCGTATTTAACATGCCAGCCCCACAACTAATTGTAACGCCAGTTAGGTTGTCGTCTAACAATTCTGAAAAGGCTACAGCAAAAGCTTCGTTTAATGAAGTCGAATCAAACCCCATTTCACGTAAATAGGCCTTCATCATTTCTTCATGATAAAAAATATCAAAACTGGCATCAATTGGCTCTGCAGGAATAGAAAAGACTAATTTATCAATTCCTTCTTCCTGTCCAATTAAACTCTTTATCAATAGCCTAATAATAGGTAATGCATTCTTTTCCTTTGGTGAAAGTACACCTCTCTGCATTGGTCTTTGGGCTACCATATTACGCTCATTAGCCATATGGATAGCATCCTCTCCGACGACTACAAAATCATCCCCATCAATAATAAAATTAGCTCGCCGGCCTTCCAGAGACATTCTAATACTTTTTTTATTAACTTCAGACTTAGGCGTTAATCTAAAAAACGCGTCACGTTCTTTCCGGTAAATGGGCCTACCGCCTTCACCCATAAGTGCAGCGACAAGCATATTTGTACCTATGTCTAATCCAATCCCTCTATTCATAAGAAATCCTCCTATAATCTCAGCAACTTTCGAAGCTTGGATATGTCCTCTTCTACACTCCTCTTAATCTCTTTTTGTTCTTCTTTTACGTCTATATGTGTATCTAAATTAGCTTCCTTTTCTTTAACAGAATCTTCTAACGGATCTATAAAGATACGATCTTCTAACTCCGGTTTGGATATCTTACTACCAACTAATGGGCCTATAGATCCATCAGATATCTTTTCATAAAGCTGATCTAACTTGGCTTGTAGTAAATCCACTATTTCTGTTGATTGATTACTATCAACGAGTGTCTGAAGTCTAGTAATTTCAAGCTCTTTATTGTGCAATTCATTTTTAATATTTTCTAACTCTTGTCTTAAACCATTAATAATCTGCTCGCTTCGTGCTAACTGCTCAGATTTGTTCGCCAATTCCTCTGTTCTATCTCCAAGTTGCTGCTCCAAAGAGCTTATTTTTGCCTTTAGACTGCCTGCCTCTCTATCAAATAAACCTTTTTGGCTCGTTATAATATTATTTAACCTATTTATCTCGGTATTAGCACTTATCAATTGTTCTTCTGCTGCGGTGGCCCTTTTACGCATGTTATTTAACTGATCATTTAAATTTTTTAAGCCGCTTTCATAGCGTTTGCGCTCTTCTTCACGTACAGAATTTGTAGCTTCTTCTATTTTTTTCCTTACTTCATCAATAGGTAAATACTGAGAAGTATCAATCTCAGTTTTAACTACCTCACTATCAGCGGTCTCGGCGGAAATATTTGGTGACAATCGTTTGTATATTTCTTGTTCTCTTAGGGCTTTCTGCCGTAATTGTATATCCCTAGGACCACGCCCCATCAGTATCCTTCCAGGCTTCTCTTTATTATATTTAATCTTGGCCATTCTTAATCCCTCGATACCAATACTTTATCAATAACACCGTATTTTTTTGCTTCATCAGGGGACATATAATAATCACGATCTATATCTTTTTTAAGCTGTTTTAACGTTACTCCAATATTCTTAGCCAATTCTCTACATAACAGTTCATTTAATTGTTCGGCTTCTTTAAGATGTCGCTTCATGTCCTCAATATGGCCTTCAACACCACTTGACACTTGATGTAGCATTATCCTAGAATTTCGTAGTGCATAACGTTTACCTTTGGCCCCAGCCGCGACAAGGAAGGCTGCCGCACTTGCAGCCTCTCCTATACAAATAGTAGATACGTCAGGCTTTATATAGTTCATAGTGTCATAAATAGCCAGTGCATCTACCACCGTTCCGCCTGGGCTGTTAATATACATTAAAATATCTTTATTAACGTCCGTAGCTTCTAAAAATAATAACTGCGCCACTATTGAATTCGCTACTGATGAATTTATTCTATCTCCCAAAAAAATAATCCTATCTTTTAACAACCTTGAATACAAATCATATACACGTTCACCATTACCTTCGCCTTCAATTACATAGGGTATTCCCATATAAATCCTCCTTTTCCTAATATCTATTATATATTATAAAATATTTTTACAAATTTATAAACCAAATTATTAATCTTTTTCATAATAATCAATATCATAATTATGTGGGTTGTAAGGTACTGGGTCAACTTTGTTTATGATCTCCTCTTCTGTAAACCCCGGAAATACGGCCTTAACGCCGAACCGATTCAGTACATGTTTCACAATAATATTATAAGGCAGTTTCCATGGACAGCATACATTAACATCAAATTTATCAGGAAAACATAGAGCTAAATCAGCTGACACGGCATATACACCTTTAATAAATTGTGTATTATTCATTTGATCTATATATGGACATGTAGTAGCCAATTCATAAGCCATAGTCACAATCTCGTCTCTATTTTTAGGCTGCTCCTGTTGGACAAAAATATAATCTACTGTACCTATACGATTTTTTAGGACTGTGGCTAAATCATCTTGGTCCATTACGGTATAACCATGTTTAATAAAATCTTCCGGCATCTGGACCCATTTTCTATAATCCTCTAAAAATATAAACATGGTTACATCACACATCGTTTCTAAAATATTTAGTCTATCAAAATACGTAATTTTATACCTATACATTCTATCAGACTCAAAAACAGTCCCAATGGTTTTACCTTTTTTGTGCTCTTCTCTAAATACCTCTTGAACCTCATCAAAGCTATAAAGTATTTTAGTATTTTTCATACACTGGTTCCCTTTCTTAATCAGCTAAATCTAAATAAAACGGATAAATTATTGATCCTTCTTCTTTCCACATACCAACATCATCTCCAACATATAAATGCAGTTCTACCAAAGCCTTATTATTCTCAATGGCGGGATGATTATAATAAATATCTAAGCTTTTTACATGAAACACTCCGGACTTATCCAGAGCGTTTACTTGAGAAATCACGGTAGTTCTAAAGCTTTCTTGATCATCAGGTATAAAATTTTTATTGCTTATTAAAATATCTGGCAGTTGTCTAAACATTTCATTTCTGCCCTGCAGCGTAGTATAGACTGTATTATTCTCATATGGAATATTATCAGCATCAGTAATAATAGGAGCTAAAAGATATCGATAACTTACAGTAGCATCATTATCTACATAGTATTTATGATAAAATCTCAAAATACCCTCTTTCCATGATCCAACTCTGTAATCTATCCGCTCTAAATTCAAGTCTGGTCGTATTTTATCCATAATAAGCATAAGATGTAATAAAACTTGTCTATAACTATTGCTCATAACAAACCCATTAGTTGATGTATAATTTTCAGCCCAACTCTTCAGGTTATCTATATCATAGCCATCGAACCACGCTGCCATTTCCCCGTCATTTGGCCAAAAGACCAGATCTATATTATTTGATTCACACCATGCTAAGCAGGCATCTTTATCTACATCGCGCAGCCGTGCGTTCAACTCCGGAAAAAATAGATCAAATACTTCTTTATCAGCGGTAAAAGCAACCAATACCTTATCAGTATATGATTTTGCTAAATTTATACATTCCAAATGCCCTTCATGAAAATCATCAATCGAAGCTTTACGTTGAAATCCTATGTATGATATAGTGTGTGGATACGAGGAACCGTAGGTCCGCAATTGATCAGTTGTAGTAATAATGTCCATACTACTCCCCCATATTATCTTTCAGAAGTTCCTCAAGATGGTTTTTACGCAGTTCAATACTTGGAGGCAACCACATAAACAAATCCATGTGTTTGGACAACAGCTTTCTACTAGCATCTATCAATTCTAAAAATATACTAGTAGTCATACTTAATTTAGTGAGTAAGAGACATATTATTAAGATAGCTTCATCTTTATAGTAATTGTTATTCCAATTATAAATTAATTCCGCAAAGCTATAAATAAACTCACGTAATTCGGCTGTAAGATTACTATAACAAAGTTTATAAGCCAATAATATCAAAACGCGCATAACATCAGTGCGATAATCATCGTTCAATTCATAATCATTAGAAAGTCTAAAGATATGGTAAGAAATAAGTCCGAGAACAGCTTCTAACAAATCTAATTCCTCTTCCGAAAATGCACCTCTAACATCATTTTTACACAAATACGTACGTATTTTTTCAATATACTTTACATGCTCAGCCATATCCTACTCCTTTATATATTTCCGATATACAAAAATTGAATTATAGGATTCCAAACCATAAAAATATTTTAACACGTCCAGATCAGTCAATGCATCTATAATAGCATAAACCTTTGCATGCTCCAATAAACACACCGTCGGCGGTGGCAAAAATAATTCACCAGAATATTCGTAGTTGGCCCCTAAACATGTTCCACTACAAAGTTTTCTTATAGAACACGCTTCACAAAAAGGAAACTCCTCGCTATTGGCGCCATAAATAACAGGAAATAGCCCGTAATTAAACGGCCTAATGCCTACTATTTCTGAATCTTCAATTATAAATTGAAATAACTTAAACTGAGGATATGCCGTTCTATGGCACGGATGTACACTTAAATCCCCCAATCTAAGCTGCATAGTCGACTGTACTGAACAACCTATACCTCTTCCAGTAGTAAAAAACCCACTAAACAAATTAAATAGCTTTAATTGATGTATAGCTTTAAGCAAATCCTCTTCCTTCACACCAAGGCTGCCTAGTTTTTTTATAGACCATTGAGTTACAAAATAAATAAATTTATAAAATTCACGTATAGAAGCAAGATCCCATTCATAATTTCGAACCTCTAATAAATATAACGAATGCCATGGCAATTCATAATTAGTAAACATAGTCTGAAACCATAAGAAATTATCCTTCCATAGTTCAATCCCATCTTTATAAATCATAGGGTGAAATGCCACGCCCCATTTTTTAGCAAACTCAAAGATTTTATCGTAATAATTAGCAGAGCGTCTTTTATTAACAAAAGGCCTATTTCTTTCATCCAAGTACTTACCATCAACCGAGGCACTTAAAAACATATCAATACCATTTGATCGGGCCTTGGCCAATAGTTCCTCCATACGCCTCACTCTTTTTGAATTCATAATAAAACTAAAATTAGTGGGTATTGTCAATACAGAGCTTAAGTTGTTTTCTATATACCAGTCGATTACACGCTCAACTACTTTA
>Ga0190334_1000038_pt1 | contig 58842 bp, 54 predicted proteins | sample 48720478_MG_FD_161270 | JGI IMG/M metagenome (GOLD analysis project Ga0190334, IMG submission 161270) | Hydrothermal vent sediment bacterial communities from Southern Trench, Guaymas Basin, Mexico - 4872-04-7-8_MG | ecosystem: Environmental > Aquatic > Marine > Hydrothermal vents > Sediment ... | reverse complement strand
TTATCAGTTCAGGTTGCCTTCAAGCAAGAGAGGTACGCTCTCATTCCTGGAAGGGCTCATTAACGTTGATTCGCACCCTTGGTTAAAGAGCGCAGTAAAAACGCTTATTGACAATGAAGAAAATGTTTTTCGCTTTCAAGTCGTTAGTGAATTGTTTCCACATGCCAAGCCCTCAAAGTCCATCAAGGTAGTGAACGAGTCTTGCAACAAGCAAGTCAATAAACTCTTCCGCACTCAGTGTGGCATGCGCACGATAAAGAATGCTCGCATGAGGATAGCCCGCTTGCTTGGATGTCCCATCATTGTCTCACCATCCATTCTAAACAATTGTAAATGAAGAACTAATAATGATGAATAATACTCAAGAAAATTAAAAAATTTTTAAAAAAAATTAATTCTGGAAAAACTCTTAATTTTTAAATACTTTTTTACAAACAAGCTTTTCAGGATGAAAGCTGCCAATTATCAAAGAAAAGTTTTTTCTTTAAATTTTTGCCAATTCTCGATAAAGATCGGGTAAAATCTTTTTGAATTCCCCGTTCTCGATTTTATCTAATATCTTAGCAGCAATAGTTTTAAGAATTTCTCTATATTTTCCAGGTTTTTCGTCTCTTCTTAATAGAAGTGCCACCACATAATTTTCTACACTTATATGATCATCTCCCACACCAGAAAAGAAAGAAACTACTTTATTATTTTTTAATGATATCGAAGCAAATCCTGGTTTTAGAGATTGATAACGGTGAGAAGAATATACTTGAGTAAGCAAATTATTAGTTAACTTTAAATTGTCTGGATAGAATCCCTCATTTATGGGGCCTATTTCATTGTCCCAGCGAATTACTAATATTCCTACGGGCAAGCTGAATTTACCTCGTGTTATTTTAAATTAAGTTCTATTTTTTTTTAAGAATTTAAATAATTTTATTAAAAATAATTTAATTCAACAAAATATATTGTTTTCTTATATTCCTAATATATTGTTAATATTTAATTATTTTTATTTTGATAATCCATGATAACTTGTAGATTATAAGCATACTTGGATAAAAATTATTCTTTAATAAAATTTAAATCTATTTAAAGAGAAGTAATTTTCAATAAAAAAAAAGGCAAATAATATGGAAGAAAATAAAGATAAAAATGTAAGCAAATCAAGCATCGAAAATGTAAATACATTTCAAGAGAAAATGGATGTTTCCAAAAAGAAAATCAAAGTCACTAAATTAGGAAAAAGAAACGTTCTGATGCTCTTGATTCTTGGCATATCTGGGCAAATTGCTTGGGCAGTTGAAAATACTTGGTTTAATACGTTTGTTTACGATGAAATTACTCCAGATTCCACTCCAATCGCTTGGATGGTTGCATTGAGTGCAATAACTGCTACAATAACTACATTAGTCATGGGTGCTCTTAGTGATAAGACAAGATCCAAGTTGGGAAGAAGAAGACCCTACATTTTTTTTGGATATATTATTTGGGGGATTGTCACTGCAATATTTCCCGAGCCAGCTCTATTACATGATATCGGAGTGGCTGTCGTTTTGATCATAATATTGGATTGTATAATGACTTTTTTTGGCTCAACCGCTAACGATGCTGCTTTTAATGCTTGGACGACAGATATCAGCGATTCTACGAATAGAGGACGCGTGCAAGGCCTTCTGAACATCTGTGCTTTCATTGCTAACTTAATTGCATTTGGAATTGTTGGTTTCGTTATTGAAAATTATGGATACTTCGCATTTTTCTATATTTTAGGAGGAAGTGTTTCAATCATGGGTTTAATTGGTGGACTCTTGCTAAAAGAACCTCCTTTGAATGTTACTAAAAATGTTGACAAAAAAAAAGGATCTATTTGGATTGATATTGGAAAAACTTTAACTCCAAAAGTAATTAAAAAAAACAAGATTCTATTTCTTTTATTATCAACCATGGCAATTAGTTTCATAGGTTCAAATATCTACTTTCCATATTTGTTCATTTACATGGAATATGTAGTAGGATTCACGAAAACACTAATAAGCATTGCGGCAGCGATTGTAATTCTAGTTGGAGTGGGTGTTTCGTTAGTATTTGGATTGATTAGCCACCGATTTAATCGAAAATCGGTATTGATTATCGCAATCATCATTGATGGAACTATGTTGTTAATAATATCAATAATGAACGATATTTGGACCTTCGGAATTGCTTACATGTTTGTTCTCTCAATCGAAACCATCTCAGGAATCAGCTTGGCAGCATGGATTCAAGATAAATACCCCATTGATGAAATTGGAAAATTTCAGGGTGTTAGATTGATCTTCATGGTTGCCATTCCAATGGTTCTTGGAGCACCAATAGGTTCAATGATTATTCATGCCTTTGGAACCCCTGCTATCATTGATGGAAAGCCTGGATACATTCCTGCACCTCACATCTTCATTTTTGCAGGGATTTTCGTGCTATTATCATTGATACCTTTACTATTTATTCCCAAAATTGAAGGCAAAATTAAAGCTAATAATGTTAATGAAAATTAGAAAAATTAATTTTATTTCTTCATTTTATTTTTTAATTTTCTTTTAATTCTTTTAAGAAATATAATTCTTAGTTATGGGGAAAAAATTTCTTTTTTCTTATGCTTTAAAAAAATTTAAATTTTTCTCTTTATCCAATTAAGAATATATGAAGCTATAAAAATACTTAAAAAAATAAATTTCAATTATAAAAATAGATTTTAAAAATATTCATATTAATTTAATCGCTTTTTTAAAGTACTTCATTCATGAAAGCTTTTACATGAGCAAAAACTTTTTATCCTATTTTTAATAATTATATTTTAAAATACTAAAACACTCAGTATTTCATAAATATTTCCCACATTTTTAACGTTAGGTGGGGTTACCGAGTCTGGTCAATTAATTATAATTATAGGGTTAGACCAAAGGTGCTGGACTTAAGATCCAGTGGCAAAGGCCTTCGGGAGTTCAAATAAATCCAAGTATTTCTGAGATTTCTTGGATTTGGAAAATCTCCCCCCCACCACCTGTTTTTATTATCTTTGAACTATAAATTTATTTATTTGAATTACATCTATTTATTCATTAGTTATTCAGTTATCATTATATATAGAAGAATAAAATCATGAATATTATTGAGATTATAGGAATTGATAAAAAAATAGCTTCACTTTTGAAAAAAGAAGGGATTAGTCAAGTTGAAGACCTCTCATCTTTAAGTTCCTCCCAATTAAAAAAACTTGCCAAAAAGATTGGAGTTTCTTATCAGCAATTAGACACTTGGCAGGAGCATGCTGATTTAATGCGAATACCTGGAATAACTCCAGAGATGGCAAATGCGTTGAATCTTATTGGCATTGATTCCGTGGAGGAATTCAGTCATAGAAATCCAAAAAATACGTTATCTAAACTAAAAGATTTCAAGAAAGAAAATCCAAGAATTAATTTTTCAATTCCTTCAGAGTCAAATATAGTAAAGTGGATTCAAAAGGCTAAGGAGTTAAGTGGTACACCCTCAATTCCCACGAGACCGAATGAAGATTCTGAAGAGGGAGGTTTTGTTTTACCAGAGAACAAATTAATAGAATTTGAGCCTTTTGATGATAATGATTATGGCAAATATGGTGCTGATTATTGGAATAGTAAATGGGAACGAGCACCAATCATATATACTGGTAGGGCTTTACGTGGTGAACAATATAATAAGCAAATTGATGTTGATGTAAAATCATTCATTAAGAAGAATGATGCCATATTAAAGCACGTGATAAATCAACTTGGTTTGAGAAAAGACACACCCAATGAAACAGCATTGGCAATTCAGAAATTTGTTTGTGAATTTTTGAAATATACATATGATGAAGAATCTTCGAGCTGTCCAGAATTTTGGCAATTTCCTTTTGAGTCAATTCAATCTGGTATAGGAGATTGTGAAGATGGCGCGATACTGATAGCAAGCATGTTGATTAATGCCGGAATACCATCTTGGAGAGTAAAGGTATGTGCTGGGCAAGTATTGGCAGATCCTATAGTTGCGCCATCAGAATCAGAATTAGGAGGACATTCATTTCCCATATATTTGGCAGATCGACCGGAATCCAAGCGTAAATTAGAATGGGTCATATTAGATTGGTGTTATTTGCAAGATCCAGACATTCCAATTGAAGAGAAACCTTTAGCTCGTAATGGAGGCCATGAGGGCGCATACAAGGAGATATGGTTTACGTTTAATGATGAATATAGTTGGGCACAAAATGCTATTGAGATTAAAGAAGGAAGAGTAAGTAAAAATAGGAGCACCAAAAAGGAAGAAGTGGTGGCTCCATTGCGAGATATATTGAAAAGTATAGCAATAGATGAATTGGATAAAGTATTGAAAAAATTAAATTTAATAATTGAATAAAAATTTTATTTTCATTTCTCTTTATTAAGATCGTTGAAGCTTTATTTCAAGATTTTATAAAAATGCTAGATTTGAATCTTAATGAGTGATGATATACGGTAGAAGAGCCTTTTTTTCCAAACAGGTGTAAATTTGCGATTTATGTTAATGGGTTATTGCCAAAGTGGTTGATTGAAAATATTTTCGATGTACTTACAGATGAAGAAATTAAAGATTTCAATGCGCACGTGTCAGAAATAATATTTTTTTCAAGTAAAAACCAAATTTCTGAAGATAAAAATGTGAATTTTGATACATTTAAATTGGACATTAATAAAAAGGCAATTTATATAGATTTATGGGGGATTTTTAATGAAAGTTTTTTTCATTGGGCAGGCTTTTTATACAAACCTTTAAGAAGATGTATTTGGAGTGTTCTTAATAATGAATTAATTTTTAGCTTTTCTTATTTAAGGATGATAAATCTAAATCAACATAATTTCTTCGATGAATATAGTATAAAGGAATTGTCAACTATTGATCCTATTATTTTAATACATATTAAAAATGATCTTAATCGAGAGATTAAATCTGAATTTGCAGATTTTTTTACTCATATTGCTAATGAAGTTGTACCAAGCGATTTGGGAATTCTGGATACTTGGTGGAAAGAAGTAGTCTTTAATGAGGAAATTCTAAAAGAAATGAAAGGGAATTTAGTAATGTTTCCCAATAAAATAAAAAGAGAGCATGTATTAAGACTTTCTGGGTATGAACATGACAATACTTTATCTGACCTTGTTGATTATTGCATTATTGATATGAGGATGCTATATTTAATTGATCATAGTCTTGCCCTTTTCCATGACGATAAAACTTATATCATGAATGAAGTCAAGAATATATTATAGAATTTTTTAAGAAATATTCTATAGAGAATGAGTTAACCAAGGTAATTGATCAATTTGGAAACATTGAATACTTGCTTTCACATTCTACTTTTGAACGTGTGAAAAGTGCTTGTTTCCAAGCATGTTTTCAAGTTCTTAAAGAAAAGAATTTAGAATTTTACAATGAGTTCGAGAATTTTTACCGTAAATGCCCTTTATGTCAGAGTGAAGGACAAAATCATTTTCACATTCAGGATATTTTTTTCAATCGTGTGTACTTGGATCTTAAAAAACAATTAATTGAAGTAATGAAGGATAAAGAATTAGATTTGGAATTAAACCGGGGAGATTCTTTTTTTGGGGTTCCTTGTTTAACATGTTGTAAAGATGTAGTACTCATTAAAGGAAAAAAGAGTGAAGTCAAAATATTTGAAAAATTTATTCAGCATTATAGAAAATGTCCTATTTGTTCAAAAGAAAATCATATTAAATATCTTTCAAGATTTTTTCACGATAACCGGTATAAAGAATTAAGAGATCAGCTCATAGAGGTTTTAAATAATAAAAACTTTTCACATTATAAATTCAAGGTAAAAATTGGCGTACCTTGTTGTAAATGTTTTGAGAAGTTTTTCGCAAGACATCCAATTGACTGCAGATAAAACATTTCTTATAAAATAGATTTTTAAAAAAAAATCCTTGTTTAAAGAGATAAATAAATGATCCATTTTTTAAAATAAAGAGAATCAAAAATGATACATGATTTAGTATTTAACAATAAAATTTTTCAATATTAATTCTTAAATTTGGAGATTAAACGTGTTCTTCAAAAAAAGTCTTTTCCTAAGGATTAAAAATCAAATGATTTAAAAAATCTTATCAAGATGATTAAAAGTATGAAACTTATGTTAAGTATGAAAATGCTTAAATAACGGCAAAAATATTTCTTTCAAGCTGAAATAAGAGGTTTTTTAATGTCTGCTATCGAAGAATATATTCAAAAGCTTGAAGAATGGGATCATAAATTATTTCTAAATGTTTATGAGAGTAAATTCTCCAAGCGTACTCAACAATTGGCAAAAGTCATTAGCTTTTTTGGGTCTCTCAATTTTTGGGGATTAGTTTGGATTATTTGGTTCATTTATGGTTATATCACCAAGAATTATTACCTTTTAGTGCTATTTACTGGAGCTTTTGACCAATCAATAATCATCCATTTATTGATAAAATACAAATTTATTAGACGAAATCGACCTTTTATTACATTAAAATCGAAAGGGGTGAAACGACACGACGATTACATTCGCATACCTTACTTGATGTCAAGCTCTGAGGCTTACTCCTTTCCATCAGGACACGTGGCTTTTTTCTTATTATTTGGGTGCGTATTTGCTACTTATTATAATAATTTTTGGATTTTATTCACATTCATCATTTTTGACGTCTTGATTGCCATATCAAGAATTATTTTAGGAGTTCATTTTCCAATAGACGTCATTTTTGGCTTTTTATTTGGTCTTGTTTATGCATTCTTGTACTTGGGTTTAACTTGTAGATATTGGGTCGATTTTTATTATTATATAGGACCAATCATTTCAGATATAATTCATTTTTGGAGATAAGTTTTAACTATATTTATTTTCCTTTAATAGATTACTCTAATCATTTTTTTAGTAAAGAAAGTTCTTCTTTTTTCTAATCAATCATAAACGAGCAAGTTTAATTATTTTTAGACTTTAATTCTTTAAATTATTTAATCATAATATTAACTGAAAGATTCTTTAAAAGGAGATAAATTAAAATTTAATTTATTTGATCGATAATAACTTAAATATATAAAAAAATTCTAAAGAAAAGGGTTGAAAAAGTTTGCCATTAAAATGTCATGAGTGTAATGGAATAAGTTATTGTACCATTGGAAGAGCAAATAGAAAAAATGAAGGATGTCCAATGATGGTTTACCCTGAAGTTGAAAAGGAAGCAAAAAAATTATATGAAACTGATGAATTTATAAAAAAATCTACAGGAATGGCGTCAATTGTCGAAGCAGAAGGGTATATTCAATGGCCCCGTCTGAAAGATACAATAGAATATGCTAAAAGAATGGATTATAAAAAATTAGGGCTGGCATTTTGTATAGGGTTGCTTGAAGAAGCTAAAAAAATAGCAGAGATTTTAATTAAGTATGGATTTGAAGTAAGCTCAGTATGTTGCAAGACTGGAAGCATTAAGAAAGTTGATGTGGGAGTTCCTGAAGAATATACGATGTTTTCAAAAACGGGATACACGATTGGTTGGATAACGTGCAATCCAGTTGCTCAAGCATTATTATTGAATAAAGAGAAAACAGACTTAAATATCATAATTGGATTGTGCGTAGGACACGATGTAACATTTACTAAGCTCTCAGAAGCTCCAGTAACTACATTAATCGCAAAAGATCGATCAAGTCCTCATGATCCTTCAGCTGTTCTATTTTCACACTATGGACGCGAATTTTTTTCAAAAGAATTAAAAGAAATGAAAAAAAAGAACTAAAGTAAGGAGAATAATATCCTAAATTGACTCAGAAACATAGGTGATGTAAGATTCTATTAATACCAAGTGGTAAATTCTTCCAATTCTCTCCTAATTCGCTCAGGCTTCTCTGTATCTTCTTCGGTAACCGCAGCAATGGCTCCTATTGCGAGAACATACATTAATTCATACTTCTCAACAGATAATTTAAAGATCTCATTAACTTTTTCTTTATTGTTTAATATTTCCCCTATCCAAACACCACCCAATCCCATTGAATGTGCCCCAAGGAGAATATTTTCTGCAAATGCTCCTATTGATTGCAAATCTTTTGTTCGATCATAACATCTTTCTTTATCAAGGAAAACTACGAAAACTACAGAAGCCTCTATAATTGGTTGGGAATATTTTGTTTGTTCTGCCAGCAATCTCTTTACCGTGGGATGAGTGACCACGCATACAAACCAAGGTTGATTATTATTACCAGAAGGAGCCCATCTACCACATTCTAAGAGTTCAATTATGACTTCGTCTTTTAATTTTTTATATTCGAAATTTCTAATGCTCTTTCGTGATTTAATTACATCAATACAAAAACTATATTTGGATTTCATTAATCAAATTATTGTTGATAAAAAATTTATATTTTTTTGAAATTGTTATTAAATTTAAATACGATTAAGAGAGGTTAAAAATTTGGAAGATGAAAAACATGAATGGTGGGAAAAAACTGTAGTTTATCAAATATATCCCAGATCATTTAAAGATAACAATGGTGATGGTATAGGCGATTTGAAAGGTATTATTGAAAAGTTAGATTACGTTCAAGAACTTGGTGTTGAAACAGTATGGTTTAGTCCTTTTTTCAAGTCTCCACAGAGAGATCATGGTTATGATATAACTGATTTTTACGATATTGCCCCAGAATATGGAGATATGAATGATTTTAATACGTTAATTAAAGAAATGCATGATCGAGGGATGAAAATTGTTCTTGACATGGTTCTAAATCATACTTCTGTAGATCATCCTTGGTTCATTGAATCGGCTTCCAGTAAAGATAATCCAAAGCGGGATTGGTATATCTGGAGGGATGGAAGAAAACCAGGCGGAAAAAAACCACCAAATAATTGGAAACAAATGACTGGAGGGTGCGCTTGGACATATTACGAAAATACAGATCAATGGGTATATCATCATTTTTTACCATCAATGATAGATTTAAACTACAGAAATCCTGAAGTAAAGGAAGAAATGTTTAATGTAATGAGATTTTGGCTGGATAAAGGAGTTGATGGATTCAGATTAGATATTTTACATGCTATTTATGAAGATGAAAAGCTAAGAAACGATAAATTTAGCTGGCATGTTTTACCCTCAAATAAGAGAGTAGACGTTTTATTTCGCAAGCATTTATACGATCTAAATCTCCCTGAAACTTATAATTTTGCTTTAGAACTACGCAAGTTGGTTGATGAATATGAACCAAGTAGATTTTTAGTAGCAGAAGTATTTGGTTCAATGGAACAGATAAGAAAATATTATGGCCCTAATAATGATGGTGTCCATGCTTGTTTTTTGTTTGAATTCACTTCTACGAAATTTAATGCGATAAAGTATCGTAAGGTAATCCAAAAGATAGAATATTATTTTCCTACTCCTTTAACGCCCACCTATGTTTATGGAAATCATGATTTAGATAGATACATTTTTCGTTTAAAAAATAACATTAATAAAGCAAAATTACTTGCTACTCTTCAGTTAACTCTCAGAGGAATTCCTTTCATTTATTATGGTGAAGAAATAGGAATGTCTAATGTTAAATTCAAACTAAAAGAAAGTCAAGATCCAGTTGGAATAAAGTTCAGTAAGTTCCCAATAGCTCAATTGAGTGCAATTTTAGGAGTTTCACTAACTAGAGATGTTTGTAGAACCCCCATGCAGTGGGATCATGGACCTAATGCAGGTTTTTCAATTAATGCGAATGTTAAACCTTGGTTGCGTATTGCTGATAATTATAAAACAATTAATGTTGAAACTGAAAAAAAAGATCCAAATTCTTTATTAAATTGTTATAAAGCGCTATTAAGAATTAGACAAAGTGATATAACTTTACAAGTTGGTAAAATTGAGTTCTTAAATCTGGGAAAACAAAATAAAAACTGCTTAGCTTATTTTAGAAAATATGGTAAGGAAAATAGATTGGTCTTGCTAAATTTTAGTGAAAAAGAGATTTCAATACCAGTTCCTAGTTATGATTTTGATATGATATTCTCTACTTCTCCTAAAAGAAGCACGGACTTATTAATGACAAAAGAAAATGATTTGAAACTTTTTCCCTTAGAAGGAATTATAACTAAAATAAAAAATTAAAAAATTTTTTTAATTAAAAATTAAATTAATCCTTTCTTAAGCCTAAATCTTTAGCATCATCTTCAATTACATCGTAATATTCGATATCCATTAAGCCACCAGTTGGATTGTCGGCCCAATGAACTTTAACAGGCATTCCTATATATGTATCCTTGTAATCCACTTCAGGATCTAGATTCACAAGATGGGTGGTGTCAGAACCATCTTGGCGGATACATACAACCGGTTTTTCCAATATTCCACCTGTTTCTGGATCTTTAATATAAGTTATAGTATAAGTGGCAACTCTTGCAGTTTCTCTTAAATCAACCCACCTATCTGGCTTGACAAGACACTTTCCGCATACGAATCTTGGAGGAAAGAATACGCGATTACAACTGGAACATTCCAAGCCCACGAGTTTCTTTTGCTTTAATTTTTCAAGAAAAGGCTTCATGTGAGTGATATTAAATTTGTATTTATAAGAAGATAAATACCAGCTAGCGGGTATGGTTCTTGTTCTTTTATACTCTTTTTTTACATAATCCAAACTTTTTCTAAACGTTCTTTTTGACATTTTTCATTCACCTCCTCATTCATTACTTAAATTTTCTTGAAGGTTCATCCGACATTATCATCATGGTTATCAAGTTTACAGCACCACCCCATCCATGACCTAAAGATGTATGAACAGTTTTCTTTACTTGATTACTTGCTTTTCCCATTATCTGAAGTGCCGCAACAGCAGGACGTTCCATTGCTGAAGCTCCAATAGCATTTGTGGAGTTAACTCCACCAGAACAATTAATTGGGAGTTCTCCATCAGGAGCTGTTATACCATTCGCGTACATCTCTGGAGCCGTATTTTCTTCAAACAATCCTAATCTTTCGACCCACATTAGTTCTTGGTTTGGAAATGGAGAATATACTTCTGCATAATCAATCTCTTTTCTTGGAAAAGAAATTCCAGCTTGTTTATAAACCAATTCTGCAGTTTTTTGTGCCCCTAATTGTTCAGAAGGATCTAATTGCCCAGCCCCACTACCACAATACCCTAAAATAGCAGTTTCATTTGCAACACTTCCAACACCATTAACATAAACAGGAACATCGCACAATTCTTTTGCCTTTTCTTCTGTAGTAAATAACATGGCACATGCACCATCTGAAGTGGGACAAACCATACCATATCTCAATGGATATGAGATGTATGGAGTATCTAACACTTCTTCGATTGTGAGATGTGGCATTTTAAGATGTGCCCACCAAGTTTTTGCTGCATTCCTACGATTCTGAACAACAACCCTTGCTAAATCTTCTTCCGTGATTTTACTCCTTCGCATATAATTAGTTGCTTGATAAGAAGCAATACCTATAGCAGCTCCAGCCGATAATAAACGAGTTAATTGTTCATATGGGATGCCTAAAGTATTCATTACCGATATTTCACCATAAGCAACGCTAGCCAAACCAACACTAGTATCTCCTTGAGATTGTTGTTCGAAGGCTACTGCTAAAACAGTATCAACTCCGGGCAATCCCGCTGCAACTGTATAATATCCAGCAATTGCAACGGAACCTCCAGTTGTACCCCCTGTAGTAACACGCATTAAAGGTTTATTTCTTGCTCCTAGCCAATCAGTCATCCATAACTCTGGAATATTAGAACCTTCAAAAGCGGGCATGTTTCCATTCACAAAAGCATCAATATCCTTAATTTCTAATCCAGGTACTTTTTTCAGGCAATCATCTATCGCTTCTCTAACTAATTCTGGCATGCTTACATCAGAACGTTTTGAAGCATGCTCACTAAAACCAGCAGATATTATTGCAACTTGTCTTCCCATTTTTATTTTTCACCCTCCAATACATAAATTATATTATTTTGACAACACATTCCAATTTGACCAGTAGCTATTGCTCTTTTTGCACCCTTTACTTGGTATCCATTAGCTTCACCTTTTAATTGTTTGACAGCTTCAATAATTCTTATTAACCCTGTTGCACATGGAGGATTACCACCTAAGGCTCCACCAGAAGGATTAATTGGCAGATCCCCATCAATTTTAGAGTTTAAACTTGCAGCTTTTCCCTTTTCTGCTAAACCTAATGCTTCGGCTAATATTAATTCTTCATGAGCGTGAGCTTCAAAAATTTCTGCCAAATCAATTTCACTTGCTGGATCCTTAATTCCAGCCATATCATAAGCCATTTTTGCTGCTAATTCCATTGATTTACTTTCATATAGGTTTCTATCCCCAATATAATATGTCTCTTGATTATATCCCACTCCTGTGATCCATACAGGATTATCTGTAATTTTAAGAGCTTGTCTTTCTGGTGCCAATAAAAGAGCTGCAACACCATCACAAGGAGGAGCAACCATGAGTTCTGTAACTGGATCAGAGTAAATTTCAGAATCTAATACATCTTTTACCGTTAAATTCGGTTTTTGGGCTTCTTCAAGAGCCAAAGGATTTTTCGAAGCATTTTTCTTGTTTTTAACAGCAATTTCAGCTATTTCTTTCGCAGAAATCCCATATTTTTCCATATATGCTCTCATCTGGAATCCTGCAGCCGTAATATCATTTACATATCCTAAAGGCCTTTCCCACGTTGGATCTGTTTCATAAAGCCGTGCTGAATGATAAGGAAAGCAAGAAGCCATGCTTCCGCCCCAAACCACGGCTAATTTATGAGTTCCGGAAAGAATTCGCATGAGACCATATAATACGGCATGTGCCCCATCCATTTCAACCTTGCTCTCATCAACCATGTATCCTCCTCCAACTTCTACAGTAAAACAATTTGAAATGGTCCTTCCATCATAATAATCATTTGTAGCAGAAATTACAGTTGTAATATCTTTCTTTTTTAATCCCACGCTATCTAATGCTCCTCTTACGGCTTCAAAAATCATTTCATATCTCCCATAATTGGCATCAGAATATAATTTAACTTGATAATATCCAACAATTCCTACTTTTTCCATTTTTATCATCACCTATATTTTAACAAAACCTTTTATATCTGAAGGAGCCCCATTGGTTTTTTCTTCCCATTCGATTTTTACTTTCATTCCAATTTTCAAATCTTTAGGTTCAATGTTTAATAACCTGTAAACAATACAAGTATCGCTTCCATCAATGTTGATCATGCCAATAATTTGAGGTTTTTTAACTTTTCTTACTCCTCTGTCATTAACTTTATAATGAGTAATGGTGAAATTTTTTAAAGTTCCAGTATCAGGCAAATCTACCCAGTTTTCCTCAAGTGGAATGATTGTATTGCATTCACCGCATACTTTTCTTGGCGGAACAAAAATTTTTCCGCATTTAGGGCACTTATTTCCAATTATTTTTTTATTTTCCAAAGCATCATAAAATTTATCGAGGTATAGACCGACCCAAAACTCGAATTGTGCCCTAACTAAACCCTTATTAGCTACAACGATTTTTTCTTCACTCATTTTTAATTACTTTTTCATGATGTTTAATATGATTATTAATATGAAACTAATATATTTATAATTTTAAGTTCCCAATAAAAATAAAATTATTAGAATAAAAAATGAATGTGTTATTTATCTTTTTAAAAATTAAGAAAACATGTTGCTTCTGATTTTCTTTTTCGAAAAAGGAAAAATAAGTTTTAACAATTGATTATTTTAAAAAAAGAAATGCCACTTTTCTAAATAAAAATTCAATATTCATAATATGTAGATAACAATCTCATTAACATCCAAATAATTTTCTCATTTAAATAGCAATCTTAATTCCAATATCTTGAACATTAATTGTTATAATTTAAAAAAAACACAATGGAGTGCATGAATAGTTGGTAAAATTTTGGAAGAAAGTTGAGGATGTCTTGTTAGAGTCGCCTGAAGAAACGATGGGTTTCTCAAAAGAGTTAACTGCAATTAAACAAAGCTTCATGATTAAGAGATATGATTTTTCTTCTCCAGATCAGGTTGAGGATATTAAGAGAGAACTCTTAAACAGGAGAATATTAATAGTTAATGCAAAATTTTTATTAGAAAGTTTTGATATAGCTAAAGTAAAAAGGATAATTGAAGAATTGAAAATTTTTCTTAGAGAGAAAGGGGGCTCAATGGCTCGGCTCGGTGATTATTATCTTATTTTAACCCCAAACTCCATTGTTAAGATTGCAAATTAATGTAAATAATGATCAACATTAAGATTCAATGGAGTTTTTCCTATTTTTTCAAGAATAAGAGCATTTCTAATGGATATTTAACCTTAAAATTAGTAAATAATAAAAATTAAGAATCTTTTTTAATTAATTTTTCTTTCTTTCACGAAGTAATTCAATAAAGCTCTCGATTTGATTTGTAACTTGAGTTTCGTTTAATTTTCTAGGATCATTCATGTCAGCATCAATGATCAAGCAAGGGATATCATAATCTTCCATTAAGTGTTTCTTTAAATCATATAAACCACAAGAATTGGGTCTACAAGACAAGTTGTTATGCAAGATTACTCCATCAATATTCCATTCTCTAACGGTTTCTTCAAATTTTTTGATTCTTGTCTTAAGATCATAAATATACCAAAAGCTAAGCATTAATTCTGCCATTGCTTCTATTGGTTTACTTAAAACATAATCTTTCGTGACATTAGGATTCATGTACTTGCTAAAGGCATAAGTATATGGTTCATAAACAATAATTGCATTAAATTTCTCTAAAATGCTGAAGAATTTCAAATTATACCAGAAAGGAATTCCCTCAAACATTAGTCTGAATTCTTCTTTTGGCAATGCGCCGATTCCTTTTTCTACTCTTTGTTTTGCTTCCTTATACATTCTTTTATATAACTTAATTGGGGCTTTTAAGCCAGGCATTGTGAATAAAGGAAAAAGGCCTCCAAAAGTGTCTCTTGTGGATATGGGGCATGGAATGTTTTTTCTTAATTCATAAATATCTTGCCAAATCATGCTGAGTTCCCATGAATTTAATGTTACTTCTTTTGCTTTCTCCTTATCATATTCATTTCCAGTAACTTCTTGAATGAAGTCTAATAATTCATATAACTGTTCAGTAACATATTTTTTAAAATAATTATATTGTCTATTAGTTGTATTACTTACTACATGAGGAACATCAATTGTATAATGTGGAACATTAAAGCGTTCAGCTTGTACTTGAAACCAATTAACGTGTGTATCACATATAACATCTGTAGACAACATGAAAGTTGGTTTTCTAGTACCTCCTTCTGTTATTCCCGCGTTCGTGAGAACCGCACCTATATTGGTTTTAAAATATGAACATAAATCGTATGAAAACCCTTGTTCTTCAGCTAATTCAATAAAATTTTTCGATAATTTTCTAGCTGCTGAAATGGTTGCTGAGTTTTCTGGTAAGATTGGTTGGACTTCCATTGCATATAAGATTTCTACGGGACTTCCTGAAGTCGCCCAGGCAGTTGGTTTTCCATCTCTATATGCTTGTTCAATGGCAAGGTAATGACGACCCATTATATTTTTTAATCCTTGGGTTGCATTTAACATCTTATTATGTTGTGCTTGTTTGTCAGACATTTAATCACCTCCTTATATCATTTCAGCAAAAGCTGAAAATCTGGTTGATAATTGTTTATACGCCTCCCGATTATAGGAAACCTCAACAAATAAGTACGGGATGCCCAATTCCTTGCATTTTTTCTTCATATAAGGATGATCGTATAATACAGGTTCACAGAATTTTTGAGCAACATTTATTATCCCATCTACATTGTATTTAGTGGCTAAATTCTTAATTACTTCGAAGCGCTTATATGAAGGGTATTTTGTTGAGTTTATGGGTTTAGATAAATGATATTTAGCAATTGAAGTAATCGGATCTTCTTCCTCATCAATAGTGTTCCAGAAATATTTTGTTCCTACTCCTAAGTCATCGACTATCACGTGGAACCCTAAATCTTCGATATACTTAATAAATTCAGTATCATCAATTTCTGATCCGGTTAATAAAATATTCTTGTAATCATTTTCCACGATTTTTGACCTTTGATTTAATTCATTAAATTTAGAATTTAGAAACTCAAGCATTGATTTTTTGTCCTCTTGTTGTGCTCTTTTGACGATTGAATGAAACTCGTATCCATAAAGTTTCTTTTCAAATCTCAAATCAGAAATCTTTTTCAACATTGATCTTATTTCATTCATTAATTTAATAGCTTGGGAAATATTTTCATTGGTAATTTTAATATTAAAAGTCTCCTCAAGTTGTAGGATCATTTCCTTAATGTCATTAATGAAGAAGTTTAAAGCTAACTCATTAATTTTCCGTGGTGAATTGAGAAAGAACATGAATTCATAATCGAGACATTCCAACCAAATATCAAATTCTCTATTGGTTCTATCGCAACCATGAGTTCCAATAATTCCAACTATATCTTCTGGTAATCCATTCAAGGCTTGTTCTAAGAGATTTCTTGTCCATATGCAATGAGTTGGAGGGATATGTTCATTAGCTTTTTCTGGATCTATAGTAGGATCGCCAAATAATCTATAAGGTGTAAATCCCGCTGCCATTATGATTTCTTCTGGAGTCTCAACCCCGCTATCAAAAATTGCTATTTTTTTCATATTTCTTCAGTAATTATTCTTATAGTTAAATAATAATTTTTGTAATAAAATTCTCTTAAATAAAAAAATATTTATATTTTTAAAACATTTTATGGCATATTCTATTATATCTGATTAAATTTTTACGATGTCGCAACATACAATTTCGAGAACCTTGAGCAAAGCAATACTAAAGCCAAAAGTTCGCATTAAATTAAAGATTTGGAATACTTACTTGACTGGTAAGTTAGTTAAGTTTGATAATTACATGAACTTGATAGTAGAAAATGCAAAAGAGATTTACTTTGGAAGAGGGGGCAAGAGGAGCAAGGACCTTGGAACCGTCATGATTCGAGGAGCTTCTATAATCTTTATTGGTCAGGATAGAGAGAAACTTATTTTTTCAGAAATAGATGAAGAAAAATTGATGCATCGAGAAGAATTTGATGAGTAAAAATAAATAATGGAGTGGATATAATATGGGAAAAGGTACGCCAAGCAAGGGAAAGAAAAATAAAGCAGCTTCACACAAAACGTGTAGAAGATGCGGCAGGCATTCATATCACAGAAGTAAGAGATATTGTGCGTATTGTGGTTTTGGAAGAAGTGCCAAATGGCGAAAGCCTGCTTGGAGAAATAGATATCATGCCTTTAATGGTAATAAAGGATTTTGCAAGTAGATTTAGTTAAGATTTAACTATTTATCTTATTTGGCATCTCGTTTTCTGCACGTATATATTGATAATAAAAGTTTCATTTTTATGTTAAAATAGCTATATTTTTTAATAATAGAGTTAAATCTTAATAAATTAAGATATAATTAATCCTAGATAAAGTGATTGAATCTAAAATTGTGAGTAAGATAAATTCAGAGCTTCATAAATTGGAGAATTTTAATGGTATAATTGGATTTTTAGTCATTGGTACGAATGGATTGACGATCACGTCTTTTTTGCCAAGTAACATTGATGAAAAGTCAGTTGGAGCGCTTTCAACTTCGATATTCGAAGCCTTAGAAGCTGCATCCTCTGAAATAAATGATGAATTAATTAATGTTACTGTTGAATACGACGACATTCAGTTAATAATGATTAAAATCAATGAAAATGCCTTATTAGGAGTATTTACAGAGTTAAATATTGATTTTGGATTATTGTTGATAGAATTAGAAGAATTAATTGAAAATATTAATAGCGTGATTGGAGGGAATGAAAATTCTAACAAAAGAAGATAAAGAAAGATATTCTAGGCAGATAATATCTCCTTTAATAGGTGAAGAAGGACAAGAAAAAATATCTCAAATAAGAGTTTTGCAAATTGGAGCTGGTGGATTAGGCTCTCCATGTGCATACTATTTAGTTGCTGCTGGAATTAAAGAATTAACAATTGTAGATAATGATATTGTTTCCTTATCAAACCTTCAACGCCAAATATTGTATAATGAAACCCATATTGGGAAAGACAAGGCAAGCATAGCAAAAAGCGTTTTATCTCGCTTAAATTCGAGAGTAGTAATAAAAGCATATAAGGATCTTGTAGATGGTGATTCTATTGAAAAATATGTTGATCATCAGGATTTTATAGTTGATTGCAGTGATAATCTTAGGACTAAGTTCTTGGTAAATAGAACCGCTTTAAAACATGAGATGCAATGCATAATTGCTGGTATAAAGGATTTTTATGGCCAAATAATTAATGTTAAACCAAAAAAAACTGCTTGTTATCAATGCATATTTAATGAACCAATGGAAGATCAAGAAAATAAAAACCCATTACCAGTTATTGGTGTGACTCCAGGAATTTTAGGGACTCTTGAAGCACTAGAGGTTATTAAAACAGCTTTAGGATTACCGAATCTCGAAAACAAGATAATGATGGTCAATTTAGTTGAATTAACATTCAACACTATAGATGTAGTAAAAAATGAAGATTGCATATGTTCTAAAATCTAGTAGCATTCTTTAAACTTAGAGCCCAATATAGAGAAAGAAGAAAAAAAATAAGAAATTTATTTTTTAAACTATTTTATAAGTATTTTTTTGCTAATAGTGCCAGAACACCAGAGTAAAAGATTGCATTAAGAATTCCTATGATAAAAATGCTTATATATGCTCCAGTATATCCATAGTCACTAACATACGATGAGAAAAGGATTATCAATGATGGAGAGTAAGATTGACCAATTCCAATAAATATAACAAATCCAAAAGTGCTAAGTATCGCAGTTAGTAGCCATGCTCTCAGACTAATATTTAAGGAATCTCCTAAGCGAGCTGCTACAATTGAAGAGGCTAATGGAGGTACGACAGCTCCTAAAAAGACAAGAGTTGTGGTTAAATAATCTGTTGATGAAAGAAATGCTATTATTCCACTATCAAGCCAAGCTTTACTTGGGACAACTCCAATTGGCAAGAAGATTGATGCAATAATGTAAAGAATGTCTCCTGACGGAAATGAAGGAGATAAGAACATGCTTATTAACATGAATACCGCATTTAAGCCCAAGTAAATGGCAAGAGATATTAAAAACGTTTTTAAAAAATTCATGGATTTATCTACTCCAAAAAATATGCTGCATTTTAAATTAATTTCTACTATATATTTATTTTTTAGTGTTTTCAACTATTTAAATATTTAAAATACTCTTTAGTCAAAATATAAATAAAATTACATGTTTCGATTGTTATGTTCGAGTACTTGAAAAATGAAATCGTCAATTAATAAAAATTTCAAATAAAATTTAGTTAAAATAAAATTAATTATAAATTTTTAAATTCTGGATGTTCTAAAAAGTAGTTTTTGAAATTCTGTCCATTCTGAACATATGCTCCAGAAGTTTTTTCCCCGACCAATTTTCCAGTTTTCGGGAGTTCTTTTTTGATCTCTGCAGGAATGCCCACGGCTAAAGTTCTGGGAGGTAATTCTTTATTAACTAATACAGCACCGGCTCCCAGCATTGATCCATCCCCCATTTTTGATCGATGTAAGACATTAGAACCAATTCCTACTAAACAACCATTTCCAATGACACAAGGACCATGAATCATTGCATGGTGTCCTATAATGCAATCATCCCCAATTTCTACCGAACTGTTAATTTCTATGTGAATCGTGACATTTTCCTGAATGCTGGTATTTTTTCCAATTTTTATTGAACCCCAATCACCCCGCAAAACGGCACCAAACCACACGTTAGCCCCTTCTCCGATGGTTACATCTCCAATTATTACCGCAGTGGGCGCTATATAAGCAGTCTCGTGAATTTGGGGTTCTTTACCATTTACCGGACTAGGCATTATAATTGGCATTTTAATCTCAAATATCATTTTAATTAATTGGTGATTGAAATATTTGGAATAATAAGAAATTTTTGGAAGTTTTATCATCAAAATTAGATTTATTTATAAATGTGAAAGAAAACAATCATGTTTCTAAATAGATATTATATTTTTCCAAAGTTAAGTTTTTTAAGGACAAAGATTATAATGAGTTTATATGAGATGATGAACAAGATCTCTTTTATTTATAACTTTATTTTAATACATGATTGATAAAGAAAAAAGGTGTTTTCATGCAATTAAAGCAAATTTTTACGCCAGATTTTGATGAACGCATTTCAAGAATGAAAAATAGGATAATTTCTCAACCACACGAGATTTGCATCGAACGAGCAAGAATTTTCACTGATTCTTACAAGAAAACAAGAGGAGAACCGAGTCAAATTAGATTTGCTAAAGCCTTGGCAGACGTTTTAGATGAAATGTCCATAAAAATTTGGGAGGATGAATTCATTGTTGGAAATCGATGTTCAAAATTAGTTGGAACTCCATTATATCCAGAAGTTAGAATAGATACCATTGAATTGGATTTAGATTTATATGATACCCGTCCTGTCCAAAAATTTTTATTAAGTGAAAAAGATCGTAAAGAATTAAGAGAACAGATAATACCATATTGGAAAAACGAAGAAGATACGGTTCAAGAACGTTTTGTTTCTTATTTAAGTGAAGATTTAAAACAAAGAATGCTTGATTTAGTATACGTAATTGATACCGACATAACAAATGGTATTGGACACTTCTTTCCAGGTCATGAAAATGTATTTAAATATGGATACGATGGATTGCTTGAGACCGTTGAAAATAAATTAAAAGATGATTCAATTGAAGAAGAACAACAATTATTTTTAAATTCTGTTGCCATAGTTTTAAAAGCTGTTAAAAATTTTATCCTGAGATTTTCAAGATTAGCGAACGATATGGCTGAAAAGGAGGAAAACCCTAAAAGAAAGGCAGAATTAAAAGAAATAGCTAAAATTTGTTCTAGCATATCTTGTAATCCCCCAAAGAATTTTAAAGAAGCAATTCAATTGCTATATTTCACTCATTTAATATGTGGAATAGAAGATGGAGGATTTGCAATAAGTATTGGGCGTTTTGATCAATTATTATTTCCATATTATCAGAAAGATAAGAAAGAAGGAAAAATCGATGATGAAATTGTTAAATTCCTCATAAAATGCTTTTTCATTAAACTTTCAACTTTATGGAATTATGTCCTGAATAAAGGAATAATTGCTGCTGAAGGACCACCAATAGCTGAAAATCTGACAGTAGGGGGGCTTGATCGAAATGGAAATGATGCAACAAACGATTTATCTTATCTAACTTTAGAATCCTATGCCGAGCTTCAAACTGTTCAACCAACTTTTTCGGTGAGAGTCCACGAAAATACTCCAACAGAATTTTTAATTAGAGTTGGAGAGGCTGTAAAAGCGGGTGCTAGCATTGCATTATTTAATGATGATGTAATGATTCCTGGATTAGTTAACTTAGGATATTCATTAGAAGATGCCAGAGAATATGCACCAATTGGTTGTGTGGAACCTGCTCATCCACATAAAACTTTAGGATGCACGAATGCATCTCAAATAAATGTTGTCAAGTGCCTTGAACTTGCATTAAATAATGGAGTTGATATGTTCAAGCGACAAAAAATTGGTTTAGATACTTCAAAAGAAATAAAATCTTATGAAGATCTGTGGAATGCCTTTAAGGAACAATTACAATTTTTCTTAAAATCACTAGTTGATACGATGTATTATTTAGATAAAGCTATTTCAGAACTTAGTCCACAACCATTTTTATCTTCCACAATAGATGATTGCATCAATCGAGGAAAAGATATCACTAATGGAGGAGCAATTTATGATTTCACCACGACTCAATTAATAGGACTGGCGACAGTAGCAGATAGTTTAGCTGTAATAAAGAAAATTGTTTTCGAAAATAAAGAATTATCAATCGAAGAATTAACCGAAATGTTAAAAAGGAATTACAGAGGAACTTATCGGGAGAAAAAGGGAGAAGAATGGAGACAAATCTTTTTAAACAAAATTCCCAAATTTGGTAATGACATTGATGATGTGGACCTTATTGCTAGAGATGTAGCAAGATTATTTTGCGAAGAAGTTAGAAAACATAAAAATTATCGAGGAGGTAATTATAATCCAGGTATATATTCTACATCTTTTCATTTAGCATTTGGAGCATTTACAGCAGCTAGTGCAGATGGACGAAAATCACGAGATCCTCTTTCAAATGGTGTTGGACCATCTAACGGGGTGGATAAAAAGGGACCAACGGCAATCCTGAACTCGGTCAAAAAACTTGACAATAGCTTGCAAACAAACGGTAATTCATTAATCTTGGCATACAATCCCAGTAGTTTTAGAGTAGATCTATTTCCAGCATTGATCCGCTCTTATTTTGTAAAGGATGGAGGATACCACGTTCAATTTAATGTTGTCGGAAAGCAAACTCTTTGCGATGCCCAAAAACACCCTGAAAGATATCCTGGTTTAGTTGTAAGAATTGCTGGATATTCTGTTCTGTTTAATGAACTTTCTAAAACAGCCCAAGATGATATAATAGCTAGAACCGAATATTAAATCATGAATTCCTTATTTTTCTTGAAAATAAGATATATTTTTTATAATTTTATTAATTTTTATAAAAAATACTTGATTTTAAGCAACTTTAAGGCCTAAATGCGAAAAAGGAATTCAAAATCAATAATTTTAAATCATAATTGTTAAACTTGCAATTGTAAATTTATAAATGCATTTTTTCATTGTTCTTCATTGAAATTTTGATTTTTATTCTTACAAGAATTAAATTAAATATAACTCAAAGATTTATAAGAAAAAATTGGATTATTTATTCAATTAATAACTATAAAACTCATGATTGAAAAATGAATTTAACAGAATTACAAGAAGAAATTATCTCTTTAAAAAAAAAATTGAACGTGACCATTCTTGCCCATTATTATCAAACTTTAGATATTCAAGAAATAGCGGATTATTTAGGAGATTCTCTGGGGCTTTCTAAGATTGCCAAGGAAAAAGCAAGAACAAAATACATAATTTTTGCTGGAGTGGATTTCATGGCAGAAACAGCTTCTATTTTAAATCAAGATAAACACGTGTTAATTCCTAATCCAGAATCTTGCTGCCCAATGGCTGCTTTTTTAACAGATGAAATGGTCAGGGAATATAAGAAGAAATGTCCAGGTTTACCGGTAGTTACCTATGTAAATAGTACAGCTGCAGTAAAAGCAGAATCAGATGTTTGTTGTACGTCTTCTAATGCAGTAAAAATAGTAAAAAGAATTAGCGAAGAATATGGAGTTGATGCTGTACTTTTTGGTCCTGACTATAATTTAGCAGATTATGCAGAACAACAATCTGGTATTAAAACTATAAAAATGCCAGAAAATGGCCATTGTTACGTACATTCACAATTGACGATAGAAGAAATAAAAGAAAGAAGAAAAGAACATCCAAATGCATTATTCCTCGTGCATCCTGAATGCACGAGAGATGTACGAGAAAGTTCTGATTTCGTAGGATCAACTGCCCAGATGTATAATCGGGTTAAAAATAGTTCTAACAATGAAAAAGAATTCATTATTGGAACCGAAATAGGGTTAATGGAAAGAATGGCGCAAGATTTTCCTGATAAAAAATTTTATTTAGCAAGTAAAAAGATGGTATGCTATAACATGAAAAAGCACACAATAGAATTAATCAAGCATGTCCTAGAGAATTTAAATGATCCTTTCTTTGAAGTTAAAGTTCCTATAGAAACAGCCAAGAGAGCATTGAAACCAATAGAAAAAATGTTAGAATATTCACGATGATATTTCATAAAGATTATAAATCATTCTTGTTTTGTTAGAGAAGTTCCACAATTTGGGCATTCTCCCCAACTCAATTTAACATAATAATGACAATTTGGATTAGGGCATTCAATTTCGGAATCTTCAAGTTCGAGTTTCTTCTTGAACATCATGCTAACCTTACTTGCAGTAGAAATATCTTGAATTAATTGTTCAGGTTTGAATTCTATTCCACATCTTGGACATTTATTCACTATATCCGATTCCAACATCGTCTTTCCGCATTTTGGGCAAAAACCACGAACCTTCTCAATTAACTCATCGAAAAACTGGTTGATATCTTCATTAATTGCAACGACATTTAAATCTTCATACCTCTCTGAACCTTCAATGATGTTTATCAATGAATTCAAACCACCTTTAGAGCGAGCAAGTTTTTCAGACTGTAATGCCAAGTCCATGAGAAAAGTTTTTGAGAAGCCCATATCTAAAGCATTTTTTATCAGAATTTTTTCAATTAGCATTTCAAAGGGTTCTTTTATTCCTATAATGCCCTTGCTAGGATCGGCATCCCATATCAGGTCCATTTTAATTAATTCTCCTGATATTTTTTCAGCTATAGCGTCAAGATCCAAGATGGACTTCAGTCCGCTTAAATTCATCTTGATTAAAATATCCTGTAAAGTTTCATTTATTAAGTGAAGGGTCATTGTTCCTACAATGTCCTTTTCATGAAAGAAAAACATGTCTTCCATTCTTTGGAACATGTAAAATCCAAGATTACTTGACATTATTTTATCAATATAAAATTCTATTCTCAATTTTTTGACATTGTAATGCTTACAAAATTCTTTCAATTCAAATTTATATTCTTTAGTTGTAACTGAATTTAGAAAGATATAAAACATTGTTAAAAATAAATCTTCATTTTTTTCAATTGATAAAAATTTATCTCCAATTTTAGATATAATCCCTACAATTTTAAAGATTATTGAATCTTCAATGCTAATTTTCTTATAAAATTTAATGAGATCATCTAATTTGAGTGTGATATCCCTTAATTTGTCATAGTATAATAAATTATCTTCTTGATTAAAGAATTTCTTGTTTATTTCTTCTATTCCTTTATTAGTAATGTAATAACGAGGTTTTTTATCCTCGTGAATCTTTTTCTTTATTAAATCTTGGTCCAAAAGCTTGTTTAGATATTTTGAAAGAGTTGATTTGCTCATGTTGCTAATCTTTTCAAAATCAGTAAACCTTTGTGGTCCCATATTCTTAAGTAAGAATAAAATGCGCTGTTCGTAATCCAATTTAGTGATTAATGAATGAATTTTTGACTTAATTAAGTTATCAGCACTTTTATTTGACATATTGTAAAAATCAAATTTATATTATTTAAACCTTTGTTCGAACTAATATATTTATATCAAACTCAAACAAAAGTATAAAACTTTATTATTAACATTAAATTTTATCATAAATTGTTTAGCTTTAAAAAAGAGCTTTTGGAAGTATAAAAGCTTTAAAGTATTCATAAATGTTTTTGGAAAAGGAAAAATGTGAAAATATTAATTTTAAGTACACATTAGAGGTTTAATGTCAATTGTTAGCTTAATAATGTTTAATTTTTAAAACAATTAACTTTTTATTTAAAAATCTATTTTCTCTTAAATTGTAAGTAAATTAATAAAAATTTCTCGTGATAACATGTCGCTTCAAAACCCTAACATTTTAGAAAGGATTAAAAGGATTGAAGAAAGGTTGGACATGATCGAAAAACGATTATTAAGGATAGAACAACGAATAGGACATATTCCACCAAGCCCTCCGCCACCACCAGAACCATTCAAACCTCCAGGACCTCCTGAACCTTTTAAATTTTAAGTGATTGAATGTTATTTTTTAAGAGTTAGGTCATAATCCTTAGCTTGTAATAGTTCAAACCTTAGTATAATTTAAGAACGAAAGACCTTAATTAAAAATTCTTTTATTTTAAGTTTAAATAAAAATTAAAATTAATAATTAAAAAGTCTGATAAAAATGGCACAATACAGGTTTAGATTAACTGGAGTTCCTCCAGATCAAGCCATGAAAATGATTGAGATTGATCCAAATCAAAATATAGCAGAGATTAAAAAAACCGTTCAAAGAGAATATAAATTAAACCCAATTCTCGCAATTCAATTTATTTTTAAAGGAAAAGTTTTACCAGACGATCTCAAGTTCTCGAAGATAGGAATCCATCCTAAGAAGGATGTCATTACTGTCATGGCGACTCAAGCTGGAGGGATCTAATTAATCTATTTTAATTGTTTTATTATTTTTCCTATTTTTTTTTTGTATATCTTATTAATTTAGTTATTTTTTAGAAATTTATTAATAAGATTTTAAATTTCACTTTAATTTAATAAAAATAATCTTTAATCAGATTTTTTACTTTAAAATGGAAGAAAGAACAAGAATTTCTATTCAAAAAATCAAGGATAATGCTATTAAAACAGCAGTATTTAATGCTTTAAACGACATAAACGCAAATTCATTATTTAAGAAAATTGGAATGAAAATTCTTATCAAACCCAATATTTTAATGGCAAAGCCGCCTGAAGATGCTGTAGATACCCATCCAGAAGTTGTTCGTTCTGTCATACAATGGATAAAACAATTTAAACCTGCAAAAATTTATGTTTGCGATTCTAGTGGCGGCCAAAAACCAGGAATCACGGAAGAATCAATCAAAGTAAGTGGAATAGGAAAAGTTTGTGAAGAAGAAGGGGCAGAATGTATCCCATTCGAAAAGACTAAGCGAAAGTACTACAAAATTGAAAATCCACTAGAGTTAGAAGGGATATATTCTTCAGAATTATTAAAAGAAGTTGATTTGATTGTAAACGTGCCAAAAATTAAAACTCATGGACAATGTTTATTAACGTGTAGCATAAAAAACATGTTTGGAACCGTCCTTTTATCAAATAAAGCGAGAGTTCATGCCAATGCAGCTACATTGGATAGATTTACATCAGCTTTAGTTGATATATATTCTGTTTCTAAACCTCAATTAACGATCGTTGATGGATATCTTTGTCAAGAAGGGCAGGGTCCTTCTAAGGGTGATATTGTAAAATTAGGAATCATTTTAGCTGGGTTTGATGGTGTTGCTCTTGATAGTGTAATTTGTAAAATTATTGGGTTTGATATATCTGATGTTTTATATCTAAAAAAAGCAGAGTCAAGAAATTTAGGAACTACTAAATTAGAAAATATTGAGCTCTTAGGAGAAGATCTTGAATCTGTAAAAAGAAGCTTTAAAAAACCCAAAATCCATCCAGTTTCAATTCCAGTTCCTCATTGGTTGGCAAATTACATCGGAAAGACTGTTTTTAAAGCAAGAGTAGAATTTGACAAAAAAAAGTGTAGATTATGTGGTACATGCTGGGATAATTGTCCAGTAAAAGCAATAAATCCACCTGAGGTTATTAAAAAAGGAAATGTTCCAAAATGGAATAAGAAAAAATGCATTACTTGTTATTGTTGTGTTGAATTATGCCCATATCAAGCAGTAGATTTCAAATTAAATTTCGCAAAAAATTTCATGTTATCTTGGTTAGGATTAAGTTGCATCATTATCATTTTGGCTATAATTGGGATTATTTTTTGGTTAATTTGAAAAATCTTTTTATTTTAATTAATCCAATTTAAAAAATGAAAAATATTTAATAAAATAATGAAAAGCTCTTGAGAAATTTATAATATTTTTTCATTTTAAGTAAATATATTAAAAAACAAGGTTTTTACTAAACATTAATTAAGATAATACTACTAAAATTAAAAATTCTTGAATATTTTTAAGCTTAAAATCTATATTATATATAATATTTACTTGTAATGTATAAAACTTGAAACGGGGCATTAAATTGAAATTTACCGTGTTAAATGGAAGTCCAAAAGGAAATGAAAGCGTGTCTTTACACTACATATTATATATTCAAAAAAAGCATCCAGAACATGAATATAAAGTTTATAATGTTGCGCAAAAAATAAAAAGATTAGAAAAGGATTCAAGCAAATTGCATGAAGTTCTTGAAGATATTAAATCATCTGATGGAGTAATTTGGAGTTTTCCAGTTTATGTAATGTTGATTTGCTCTCAATTCAAAAGGTTCATCGAACTAATCTTTGAAAATAGTGCCGAAAGTTATTTTAAAGATAAATATACTGTTGCTCTCTCAACATCAATTCACTTTTATGATCATACTGCTAATAATTATATTCACTCAATTTGCGACGATTTAGGAATGAAATATGTTGATTATTTTGCAGCAGATAGTTGGGATCTATTATATCCGGATAGAAGAAAAAAATGGTTAATCTTCATGGAAGCGTTCTTTAAAGCGATTGAAAATAATGAACCAACCGTTAAATATTATAAGCCTCTCGAATACAGAGATTTTACATATGAACCGCAAGAGTTATCCATTTATGGTGATAAAATAGATACTAAAGGAAAAAAAGTCTTAATCCTCTCCGAAGATACCAGCAATGATTCCAATTTAGGAAAAATGGTTAATTTTTTAAAAAATGTGTTTTCAAACAATGTTGAATTAGTAAATATACATGATATCAATATGGCTGGACCTTGTATAGGTTGCGTGAGGTGTGGATATAACCACGAATGTGTTTACAAGGATAAAGATGGTTTCACGGACTTTTGGAACAACAAGGTTCTTAAAACTGATATCTTAATATTCGCTGGCAATATAAAAGATAGATATCTTTCATCTCGATGGAAAATGATTTTTGACAGGTCATTTTTCAATAACCATGTTCCCACTTTAATGAACAAGCAAATTGGATACATCATATCTGGTCCTTTCAGTCAAATACCTAACTTAAAAGAAATGTTCACGGCACAAGCAGAACTCCAGAGGGCTAATATAGTAAATTTCATTTCAGATGAGTTCGGAGATTCCAAATATATCAGCTCTTTATTATACATTTTAGCTAAAAAAGCTGTAGAGTTTTCACGCAATAATTTCGTTAAAATGCATACATTTCTTGGAGAAGGCGGAATGAAAATTTTCAGGGATGATATATACGGCAGGAATCGATTCGTATTTTTAGCAGACCATGAATGGTATGAAAAACATGGAGTCTATGATACCTTCCCTCAAAACGATGAAAGGGCTAAAAAAATGAATGAAAAATTGATTCCATTAATGAAAATAGATAAAGTAAGAAATAAAATTAACATGGTACAAGAGTTCCTTCGTCCTTTCAAAAAATTAATCGAAAAAGTAGAATAATGAGATTTTTTTTAAAACATATTAATTAAAATACTAATCGGAGGCATAAAAAAAATGGTTTGGGGCGGGTCTTTAAACAAAAAAGGCACGGATCGTGTGAGAGAGTTGAAAAAAGCTGATGAAGCAATAAAATTCTTGGAAAAGTTAAAGGAGAATTTAGATTCAAAAGATAAAGAAATTATGGATAAAACCATTGATATTATTTTAAATTTTTTTACTAAATAAACTTTCTTTTGTTTTAACGCTAAAATTTTATAATATCAATTATAATTAAGTCATACTTCCATTAATGAAAAAAAAAATTTTTTTCATTTTTATTATTTCATTTTTTTTTCTCCTTTAACTTATAATTTACTGATCTTTATCTATATCATAAATTATTTCTAAAGCTATTTACGAGAAATTATCAAATGATTATTAAAATTTAAAAATAAATTTCACTTTTTTTTATTAAAACAACTAATTACTTTCAAATAGTGGAATTTAAACTGGTTAAATTGGGTGATTCACATTTGTTAAAAAATTATGATATAATTCGACTTTTGGGAGGACATTCTGACTCTGTATATGCCGTTGCCATCACGCCGGACGGAAGGCACGTGATCAGCGGCTCGGAAGACAAGACCGTGAGGATCTGGGATTTGGAATCGGGAAGGTAAGTGCAAGTGCTCAAGGGACATCATGATCCTGTAAGTGCTGTTGCCGTCACGCCGGATGGAAGGCACGTGATCAGTGGCTCGTCCGACAAGACCGTGAGGATCTGGGTTTTGGAATCGGGAAGGCAAGTGCGAGTGCTAAAAGCTTTCTCTTATCCCATATTAAGCTTGACCATTAGCCTTGATATTAAATTTATTATTTTGGCACATGGTATTGATATTGAAATTTTAAGATTTTTTACTAAAGAGAAAAGAAATAAAGTTTTAAAAATCCTTGAATTTATTTTTAAGAAAGAACGTTTTCCTATTAGAAGCGAAATGATAAGAGATTTAAGTTTCGCTGTTGGAGAAGTAAACGAGTATATAAACCTGTTAAAAGATCCTTTCAATGATATACCTCTTTTAAATAATTTAGCTTTAGAGCTTAAGGCAGAAAAAGTAATTAAAAGAGTTAAGGAACCAAATCTTTATGATTTAATGAAGAAACTAGATTTCTATTATGAAGAGGCTTTACTTATTGGAAAATATTTATTAGAAAGTAATTTAATTAAAACCTTTCCTTTAGTTCCTTCATATTCAGAAAAAGAAGTCAGAGTAAAAAAAAAGAATCTAATAAAAGAACCTGATTTAACTAGCTTTCAATCTGAAGTGATGCAACAAGCAGATTTAGAAATCGCGTGGGGAGGGGCTTGGAAGATTGAGGGAAACCAAAGTGTTTTCTATTTCAAAGTTAAAGTTAAGAATGTTTCCAGTTTCATAATTTCAAACATAAAAATTATTCTCTCTTACATTCCAAATGGACTGGATTCAGAAAAATTAGAATCCACTATAAACATTTTAAAGCCAAATGCTTTAGAAAGCCCTACTTTTAAATTAATTGCTAAAGAGGATTGCGTTGGTGATTTTATCCAAGGGATTATAGTTTACCTTGATCATTTAGGAACACAGAAGACGATTGAAATAAAACCATTTAAGATTAAATATGTCTGCAATTTATTGAGACCAAAACCAATTTCTTTGGAGGAATATTATGAAAAAGTAGAGTTTATGGAGCAAGACAAGATTTTAATTAATAGTTATCTTAACATTGATAAACTAGAATCGTTTATTGAAAGGGTGATTAGAGAATGCAATTTTGCTTTGATCGAGCAGATAAAAGACTTGCAGAGAGAAAATATTCGCACGATCCAAGGTTTTGCCCAAGGTATTTATGACAAGCAAGATGTAGGACTATCGATCGTTCTCAAAAAGGTAGAAAAAGGCACTAATTTGGCAATAAAAGCCATGTCTGAGAGAGGAGAAAAAATCTTGGATATTTTGAGGGATTTTAGTACAAAATTGGACGATATCAAGAGCGATACCGAGTTAATTAAAGAGTACACTTCTCAAATAGAAAGCTTGTTTGACAATTTGGGCAAACTAGATGATATCGAACAATTTTTAAGAGAACACCTAGCTTCTAATTGGGAGAAAATTAAAGGTGCTTGGGAAGATTATAGGGAAAAAAAGATTAATAGGAAAGAATTTATTAAAAAATGTATTAAGATTTTAGGGAAGTTATTCATTAAAAAGATATTGGGAAGATTTTTTTAATTTAATAATTCATGAAAATTTTCAAATTTAATTTTTTTCCAAAATATGTTGTAAAGCTCATTTAGCTAATTCATTATTAAAAGGAATCTAACTGAAGAAAAGAATTATTTTTTTAATCATTTTAACCAATTCATTAGCAGTTTTCTTAATAATTGGAGTTAATTCTATTTCAAAAAATGGATGATCAATATTCATTTCAATAATATCGGGTTCCATCCAGTTTATTTTTGTCAATTTTAATTCATCGAATCCTTCTAAACTTTTTGGAACAATACCAATCATGAAAACATCGAGATCTGGTATTTGATTCAACAATAAATCAACTACAACGTGAATTGGAATTACATGACTCGAAATGGGCACGTGTTCTTGAAAATGTTCTCTTTCGATAATGGAAACTGTTCCTGGAGGTTTGTTAAGAGAGCAAGTATCAATGAGTATCAAGTGTGATGGGTTAAATTCGATTATTTCTTCAATGCGGGACATTGGATCGATACCAGCATTAATAAAAAGAAACTTCTTTCCGTTATAGGATAACAATTTACTTATTATGTAAGGACCAACACCATCATCAGAGAGCTTTTCTTCACCAATACCCACAAATGCTATTTTGGAGGCACCTTGTAACCTTTTTAGAATTGAATCAAATAATTCATCCATATTTTAATAAGTTAGGCTTAATTAATGAAATTTTTCTTGATTTTTGTATTCTTTTATTAACTTTTTATTAACCTGAAGTATTAAAATTCGGAAAACTTTTTAAATAGAAGAATCGAAATTAAATTTAAATAACTAAAATCGATAAGAAAAGAATTTATAGATGAACCATCATGAATGAGAAAAAGAAAGAATTAAGTACGAGAAATTTAATTGGTTATGGACTTGGTGCTATTCCAGCAGGCCTTTTGGTTTACATTTTTAACTTAAAGTACATTGATCTTTTCTATGATGATTTAAAATTATTTCCAATCTTATTCGTTATTGGACAGATTATATACATGACTATCAATGCTTTAAACGACCCATTATTAGGACAACTATCCGATAGAACTAATAGGGAAAAATGGGGTAGTAGGAGAATCATTTATATTAAATATGGTGCGCCTATATGGGCAATTACATTTTTATTAGTCTGGTTCCCCTGGAGTTTGGACAATCAATGGATCATTTTCATTCATTATGTCATTTCTATTTGCTTATTTGATACAATGTTTACATTAGTTGTATTAGTATGGATGGCTCTATTACCGGAAATGACTTCTGATATAGATGAAAGAAATAAGGGCAATTTTTTAGCTCAAGTTTTTGGAGCAATATTTGTCATTCCTTTCTTTATAATCATTGGAGACATGAGTCCTTTATCAACTGAATTTCAGATATTAATGATAATAGTGGCAATCATTTCTACAGCTTTCTTATTGCTTGTAGCATATTTGTGCGAAGAAAGACCAGAATTTCAGAAAGATACGACTTTTTCCCTTTGGAAATCTGCCAAAGAAACAATAACCATGAAATCTTTCTTGCTGTTCATTGGATTTAACTTTTGTAATGTGTTCAATGGTTCGATTGGATTGAGTTATTTATTTGCTTATAGTTTTATCTTAGGAAGTTACGGTACAATCATCTACCTATTAGTTTTTATAATCATAGGATACGGTGCTAACATTTTTTGCATGAGATTGCGTCCAAAATGGGGCATGCGAAAAATTATCCTAAGATTTGGCTGGATTAAAGTTTTGTTTTCATTAATTACATTTATTATTCTTGTAACCTTACAGAATCCTCTAATTGCAATTATTAGTCTCATGATTACGACGTTCTTTGGTGGATATGGAGTATTTGTAATTCCAATCATGTATTTATCTGTTGATGAAGATGAATTAAAACATGGAATTAGAAGGGAGGGCATGTTTTTAGGGATAAATGCTCTCATCACCAAGCCAGCCAGTAGTTTAGGACCGATTTTGGCAACATTCATTCTCGGCACGTTTGGCTACATTCAAGGTTCACCAACACAACCAGCATCTGCTTTATTAGGCATTGATATTCTTTTCTTGCTCGTTCCAGCAATAGTTACTGCGATCAGCCTAATATTCATACATTTTTACCCTCATCATGGAGAAAAGCTTGAAAAAATGAGAGAAGAATTAAATAAGTTGCACCAAGAGAAACTAAATAGATTGTCTGATTAATTATTAACATTTTTTTTATATTATTTTTACATATATTCACGTGTTTTTATTTAATTAAAAGTTAAGAGATTAAATTATTAACTCAAGATCTTAGAAAAGATTTTATTAAAATAAAGTATTTGAATTAATCATGTTGTTAGAAGGAAAAAATATTGTACTAACTGGAGCTGGAAGAGGAATAGGAAAGCATGTAGCAATTGCGTATGGCAAGGAAGGAGCGAATTTAGGATTAATTGCTAGGACAGAAAGTGAATTAAATGATACTAAGAAAGAAATAGAAAATTTAGGAACTGGCGTTAGAGTAATCTTACAATTTGCTGATGTAACAAAGTATGAAGAAATGGAGCAAGCTTTCAAGGTGTTTAGCGAAGAGTTAGGCTTAATAAATGGAGTCGTAGCAAATGCTGGTACATCACGTATGGGGACCTCACATGAATTTGATAGTAAAACATTTGACAACATACTGAAAGTGAATGTTTTAGGAGTATTCAATACTTTCAAGGCGGCATACCCTTATTTAAAAAAGGATGATAAAAAAGATAAGGCAAGATTTTTAATAACTGGTAGTGCTGCTTATATTAGTTCAATGCCCAAATTTGCAGCATATACAGCTTCAAAATATGCAACAGTGGGATTACAAAAAGCTTTAGCATTGGAATACAAGAAAGAAAACATAACTTTTAACCAAATCCTTCCAACCATGGTAGATACGAGATTATTACGAGGAAAAAGGGCTGGTGATGGAAATAAACCTGATAATGTCATGAATCCTTGGGATTTAAATGATTACTACGTGTTTATCATGACCGAAAAAGCAAATAAAGTAAACGATCAATTAATAGTTACTAGCGATTTTGAGGAAATTAAAAAGATTCTCAAAGAAACTCCTTCGGAAAATAAAAAAGATTGGAATACTTTTAAAGAAGTACTACAAGTTAAAGCTCCAAAGATTTTAGAGAATGTCAGAAAGCTAGGTAAACTTGTAGAATATTTAATGCTAAAAGAAAACTAATTTTTTTATATTTATTTGAAATTCATTCTCTTATTAATCCTTGTTCTGTTCCAAAAAGATTAAATTCATTAGAAATGGAACATTATAATAATTAGAAAATGAATGAAAAAGCAGAAAAAATTCAATTTAAAGGAAAAATCGAAAAAGAGAAGGTAATAATTGAAGATATAAAAGCAATAGAAGAATTTTACGAGAACTCATATATAGGCACCATAGAGAATGATTCAGAAGGTAATGAAGTATTAATGCTCGAACCCATTGAAACGCTATTATTGTATGAACGAAATCGTATAATACTATGGCCAGATAATGATAAATCTAAGGAATCGTACGATTTTGAAGGATTAATCACGTATTTTACTCAATTTGATGATAAGTTATGGCATAAATACGTGATATACATGGACTTAAGAAAGAGAGGATACATTGTTAAAGGAGGGTATGGTGATGGAATAATATTCAGGGTATTCAGGCGTGGTGCTAATTTCAAGGAAGAACCAGCAAGATTCTTGATTTACCCAGTATTTGAAGGGAGTCCGATTGAATTAAAGGATCTGGACAGAATCTCAAGAATCGCTTTGAGTTCTCGGAAAGACTTGATCATTGCTACAGTGGATCGGTTGAGTAAGCCAGTCTACTATAGCGTTAATAAATTTGAAATTACAAATATAGATATTGATGAAAAAGAGCATGCCAGATAGGTTTGTGTGTGATACATCTGTAATATTCAATGGTTTAATTTTACAATTAATAGAAGAGGGCGAATTAGGCGAAAAACCTGAAATACTAATCTCAAATGTGGTTGTTGCTGAAGTTGAATATAGAACAAATGTTCAAAGAGAAGTTGGATATTATGGTTTAAATATTCTAAAAAAATTAAGAAATTTACATGAAGAGGGCAAAATAATTCTAAGAATAGTTGGTAATCGCCCTACAAGAGAACAAATTAAAATGTCTCCAGGAGGAGAATTAGATGCTTTAATAAGAGAATGTGCAAAAGAACACGATGCTGTATTGATCACGGCAGATAGAATTCAAGGAGATGTAGGCATTTTTGAAGGACTTGAAGTGATGAAAGTCAAGGAACGGGGAGTAGGTAGGAAGATATCTCCTGAATCATTAACATTATTAAAATATTTTGATGAGAAAACCATGAGCGTTCACTTGAAACAAGAATTACCTCCATTTGCCAAGAAAGGTTCTCCTGGAAACTGGTACATGGAGCAAATAGGAGATGAAATAATCAGCAAAAAGGAAATTGAAAATATAGCAATAGAAATAGTAGAATTTGTTAGAGAAGATTATCATTCCTTTATAGAAATTGAGAAATTTGGTGCTATTGTAGCACAACTTCGTGAATTTCGAATTGTAATAACTAGACCACCATTTTCAAGCGATATAGAAATTACTGCCGTGAGACCTTTAGTAAGCCTGAGATTATCAGATTACTCAATAGATAATAAATTAATGCGCAGGCTTTCTAAAGCTGAAGGTATTCTTGTTGCAGGACCACCAGGGGCAGGTAAAAGCACTTTCTCCGCCGCACTTGCAAACTATTATTCTGAACAAAATAAAATTGTCAAAACACTGGAAAGCGTGAGAGACTTGCAAGTTAGACCAGAAATAACGCAATACACGAAATTAGAAGGAAGCCTTGAAAACTCTGCAGATATCTTACTTTTAGTTAGGCCAGATTATACAATCTTCGATGAAGTTAGAGTTTTTGAAGATTTTAAGATATATTCAGATTTTCGCTTATCTGGAGTAGGAATGGTCGGTGTTGTTCATTCTTCATCGGCTATAAATGCAATACAGAGATTTATTGGTCGAATAGAGTTAGGAATGCTTCCATCCATTATTGATACCGTTATATTCATAGAAAAAGGAGATATTGCTAAAGTATTGGTATTAAAGATGACTGTAAAAGTACCACACGGTTTCAGGGATAAAGACTTAGCAAGACCCGTTGTCGAAGTGAGAGATTTCAAAAGTGATAGGTTGGAATATGAGATATATAATTTTGGAAACGATGTAGTAGTGAATCCTATTCGTCCATCTAGGGAAAAATATTATAAAAAATCCCATTTTGATTTAGATGATATCTTAGATGATGAATCATTCATGTTTGGAGAGAGAATAAATTTAGATATTGAAATTAAAAATAATAAAATAATTTTACACGCAGATCCCATTTTTGCTAGCAAGAATATCATAATCTATTCTGGAGATCAAAAAATATTTACAGGATCCCTAAGTAAAAATGCAGAAATTTCATTATCATTATCTCACAAGGAAGGAAAGCGTGTTTTAAAAGAATTCAATAAGAATAGAGATTTATACGCCATGTTAAAATAAAGAATCCTTCGCCAAATAAAAAGAAGTTTCTCATATTTAATATCCTTCTTCTGAAAGTTATTTAATTCAATTTCATTAACTCTCTTACTTTTTTCACGATTGGAGGTAATACATCTTTTATTGGATTAAAAAATCTTAAATCTGCGAGATGATCATAAGGTGTTTCTCCAAGATTTAAAATTATCAATTTAGCACCATTTTCTTTTGCAATTAGAGGCATGTTGGCTGCGGGGTACACTACTAATGAAGACCCAATGACAAAAAAAACATCAGAATTAGAAGCCCTTCTAATTGCTTCCTCGAGATCATCTTCAGGTAATGGATCACCAAAATTTACAATACTTGAAATTAAGCGTCCACCGCATTTCGGACAGCAAGGTTGATCTGGGTGGATCTTACTTGTTCGATAACCAGAACCCCATTTTTTTTTATCCCATCCCGCTTCTTCATAAGTCATTTTAGAATTACAACATAAGCATCGCATTAAGTGTTGATTTCCGTGTAATTCTGATATTTTATTAACCGGAATACCAGATTTTATATGAAGACCATCAACATTTTGAGATATGAGATAATCCAATTTACCAAGTTCTAATAGTTCTACAATCGCATAATGATTAGGATTTGGTTGCACCTTATCCCAAGGCACTTTCATTTTTGGTGGAGGTAATCCCTTATCCCTTCTTGTCCACACTCCGTCAGGACCTCGATAATCAGGTAATCCACTATCAGTTGAAATTCCAGCTCCCGTGAAAACAACAAGATGAGAAGATTCAAATATCCATTTAGCGGCAAGATCAATTTTTTCATCTAAGTTCATACTCTTTAAAAAAATACATGTAAATTTAAATATATTTATTGAAGAAAATCAATATCTTTAGGGTTAGTAATAATCTAAAACAAGTTTACTTGAAAAGTTAGAATCATAGTACAATGTAAAATATTTAGGATGAATTTTCGAAATTTTGAATTTAAAAGAGAAAGCATGATGAGAACTCGTGCAAAAAATCCATTTTTATTAATTTATTAATAATTTAATAACATGAGAATTTTATTAGAAAAAGAGCCAGTATTTAGATTTGATGAATTTCTCACTAAATTTTATTATTAATATCCATAAAATAAAATATATTATTGAATATTAAAATTACATTTTAAAATTTTAAAATATCAAGATATTTGTTTAATTCACGATTTCTTGAATGGGTGAAATTTATACCTTAACATTTATTTATGTTGATGTGTAATTAGTAATTAACAAAAGGGTTGGGGATTGATTACTATTATTAACTTGAACTTTTTTGACAAAAAAGTAATAGAAGATATTGAAAATGATTATGCAACTGTAAGAATAAACCCTGGACAGATTAAAATAATTCTTTCCATATGCAAGGAGTTAGAACCTTACATAAAGATACCAAGATTAGCATTAAGATGCATCATTTACTATACTTTAAAAGAATGGCAACTAAAGAATAAACGTTCTATTTTTGATATTGCATCTTTTAGCCTCGATAAAAGAGTATTTATTGCTAAGGAATTATTTGAGATGGGGAAGAATAAATTAAAAAAAATACTCTTAAAACCTACACTTGAAAATGAACTTCTCTTGGATACACTATTTGAGTCTGCTTTCAAAAAATACATTCAGAACCCTAGGAAAATTCTTGTCTAAACAAAAAATCTCTTGTTTCCTTAAGCTTTAACATTAACCGCCTAAGATTCGATGTCAACGAATAGAATTCGACCATTTCAAATGCATTATCTATTTTACTTAAGTTAGATAATCTATGAGCATCAGAACTAATGGATATCATTATTTCTTCGTGTTTTAATCTTTTAAAAAATGGTAAGTTCTTTAAAGAATAATATTGTGAATAACTTGAATTTAATTCAAAAAAAAGGTCTCTTTTTCTTAAGAATGAGATTAAAGATTCATAATTATCAAATAAAAAATACGAAGGATCACAATGAGCTAAACCCATTAGAGGTTTTAAATTATTTTTTGAATATCTCTTTTGCCAATTATCGAGCAAGTTAGAGACAAACGGTATTGATTCGTGAGAATTGAAATGTTCAAATAAAATTAAATCAAAATCATTGGGATTAATTCTTGATAAAATAGAATTTAATGAAGATTCTAAATCTATTTCAATACCAACTAATACGAGGAGTTTTTCTTTTGAACAGATTAATTCTTCTTGAATTTGCCGGATTTCTACGACATAAGAGTTAATTTTTTCCACGCTATTAAGCGTTGGGATTATTTTTGCCTTCCACGTGTTTGAGAAATGATCTGTTATGGCAATATATTTAAAATCTAACTCTAATGCTTTTTTTACTATTTCTTCTATTGAATTTTTTCCATCTGAATATGATGAATGAATGTGAAGGTTTATTTTTGGCGGCTGCATTATTATCCTGATCTAAATCCCTATAGCGCTTAATTCTTTATTTGTATACCATGAAAAGATTCCACTTAAAAAAATAGAAATTCCATTTAAAGTTAAGAGAGAATTAAAAAGGAATTGAACAGTTTCTGGTGAAATGACAGTTTCATCTAACACGATTGGATTGATAATGACGATATTATTTAGAAATAATACGATTATTATTAATATTATGATGGCAGAAATTATTTGGAAAAAAGCAATAATATTGTTTACAAAATATATTATCCTTGATTGCTTTCGTCCTAATTCAATTATTTGACCTGAGCCAACACTAATGGCAATTTTTTCTTTATCAATGCGTTTTACAAAAAAATAAACGATTTCTCTTAAAGAAATTATCTCAAATACTATTGTTATTAAAGTGAAAATGTTAATTCCGATTAAAATTCTATTGACTGTGATTAATGAAGAAGATTTAAGAGAGAAATTATTTATCAAAAAGATAAAAATGCTAGTAAATATTACAAATGAAAATTTTATTCCTGCTAATGTAATGATTTTAGAATGCCTATCAGCGATGGTCAATAAATAATATCCTAACCCAATTGAGAGTACGAGTATTCCTAACAAAATAGCAGCAGGAGAAAAGAAAAATAGTGCAAATACAATGAATGTGCCACTTATAAAATAAGGCAAATAGGGAAAAAATGGTGCTTTAAAAGGTCTATCCAATTCTTTTCTTTTTCTTCTTAATTTAACAGCAGCATAATTGACAAAGGCTAATCCAAAGAAGAATATAAAGGTGGTAGTTTCTGCGGCTAAACCAATTCCCGCAAAATATGTAAAAATTATAGCAATAATCGCTGTTAATATTAAGGCGAAAGAGGGCATTTGGGAGCTTTCTTTAACTCTTTTTATTTTTTCTGGAAAATATTTATCACGCGACAATGCTGCCAAGACATTCACTGCAGATCCTAAGCCAGCGTTAATTGCTATTAAGGTGGAAATTATTGCGGCAATAATCATCATATAAAAACCGAGATAACCTAATGGAGACAAAATGTTGAAAAGTACTTCAGATAGAAGAATGGGCGTTTCTATAACAGATTCGGCATTAGAACCCAGATTTAATAGGACACCAAATGTAACAGTTAGGTAAATAGAAAGTGAAACCAGAACTGAGATTATATTTGCTTTTGGGATGTTTTTAGATGGACTTTTTAATTCAGAGTTCAGGTAAGCCATGTTTGAAAGAATTGAAGTAAAAAATATGAATAAGAATGGAGTGGCATATAAAACATTTACAAAACTAAAAGAAGTAGATATAAAGCTTGGATCAAAATCAGGTTTGAAAGGTGCATAAATGAAACTGCAAATTATGAAAAATATAAAAAGTGCTAATAAAATAATTGTTAGGTGAATTAAAGTATTGATGGCGATTTTTTGCGTGCGGAAAATTACTAGTGTCGTGAAAAGAATGGCAAGTATTGCAATTAAAATGAGAAATGGTGATAAATCGATCATTTGAAATTCTTTTAACATTTCATTAATGACTAAAGCAAATGTTTGCGCAGAAAAAGAGCACGCAGCAATATTTGCTATCCATAAAAAGAAACCAATAATAAATGCTAAAAAACCCCCTAATCCTTCTTTACTAAAATTATAAGAACCTCCTTCAATAGGCAAGCTTGTAGAAAGTTCAGCATAATTTAAAGCTGTAAAGAAAATTAATATGCCCCCAATAATAAAACTTATAAGAATACCTGGACCAGCAATCCTTATTCCATTACCAAGTAGGATAAATACAGATCCACCAATTCCGCAACCAATTCCATAAATTACTACTTGATATAATTTTAATGCTCGTTTTGGAATGGTTTCAGCTTTTTTTTCACTCAAGTGTTAATCATCTAGTTATTGAATTCCATTATTAATCATGAAATAAAAAAGTATTTTATTTTAAGTTAATAATTAAGATTTTTCTAAATGAAATACTCCAGAAATAATTGAAAAGATTGCACTAACAATCAATAATATTCCAATTAGAAAAGAGTTTAAATCTCCAAAATTAACCATGTTAATCAAGAACCCAATTCCCAAAATTATGAAGAAAACACCCAACCCGATCAATATGCCCCCAAAAAATTTGGATACTCTATATATCGCAGATAATAGTTCTAACCTATGAATTCTGCTTTCCTTATCTCGTATTTCTTCCTCTTGAGTCTTCAATTCTAATTTTAATTTCTGTAACAAATCCTTTGCTTCAATTGTACTGCTTTCTATGGTTTCTTTCGCCTTAAGTAGTTTTTCATATTCTTCTTGTGCGGATTCGAGTTTTTCTGTAATGGCTTGTAATCTTTTTTCTCTTGCTTCATACTCATCTTTTACAACAGTAATATCCTCTTTTAAATCTTTTAATCTTTTATCATTTACATCAAATAATTCTTCCTGATTGGCTATTTGAGCTTTTAAAGACTCAAGATTAGCGTTAAGATCAAAAATTCTAGATTCTAAGTTAACAAGTTCCTGCTGTTTTTCATTTATTTGAAATTTATATTTTGCTAAAAGTTCTTCATAGGTTTCTCGTTGTTTCCGCATTTCAGGAAAGCCTTCTTTATATTCTTGAATTTGCTTTTCCAATAATTTTATGCGCTGCTCTTTTTTTTCAATTTGTTCTGTTAATAAATTTTTTTCTTCTTCTTTTGCTTCAATTTCTTTATTTGTATGTTCTAATTCGAATCTATTTTTGCCAATCGAAACCTTTAAGGTTTCATTTTCTGCTTTTAGGCTTTTTATTCTTTTTTCTAATGTTTCGGCTTCTTCTTTTCGCTTTTCTAATAATTCTTCTTTTTCTCGAATTTCTTGATTTAATTTAGTTATGGCGTTTCTTAATTCTTCTTGCTGAGCAACTTTTTCTTTTACTTGATCATTTAAAACTATTAAATCAACCTGTCTTGTTTCATATGTTTTTACAAGTTGTTCATTATTCTTCAATAATTCTTGATATTCTTGTTCTAAATTTGCTTTACTTTCTTTTATTATTGCGTACCTTTCTTCAAGATTATTTAATTCTTCATTCCTCCTATTATATCGTTCTTCTAACTCTTTAATCGTTTCTTCTAAGGCCGCTAAATATTCTTCCTTGTCATCAATTTTTTTTAACAATGCATCTAATTTTTCTTGAGCCTCCTTGATTTCTTCCGAAAGTTCCTCAATTTCTTTTTTTTCATCTAATTTTTTCTTTTTTTCCAATTCTTCCTCTTTTTTTGAATCAGAAATATCTTCTATGCTGTTCTCAAATGTCCTTAACTTTTTATCAATGATATCACGAGAGTTTTTTGCTTTTGATAAAAACTCCTTATCTACTCTATCGATATCTTTTTCTACCTTACTATTTGCCTTCTCTTGCTTTTCTCCTTCTAATTCAGTAGGCATCTAATCAACTTTTTTTGATTTGAGGATAATTTAATTTCTGATAAGTTAAGAAAAGAGTTTGACTTTTAAAATTTAATTTTCATTTAAATAGGAAAAATCCATTTGAATTTGATCAAATAAATATTTATATAAAAAGCTTTTCATTTCTGCCACTTAATACAACTCTTTATTTAATAGATCCATTGAACATATTTAAATTTATGATATTTATTTCTCCTTTTAGTAAAATTTAGATACACGAACCGAAAAATTAAAAAAAGGTTAATATCTTGAATAAAAAAAATAATGATATTAAAACCAGCTCCACGCTCTCTTCTTTCAAGTAATTATATCTTTTAAACATAACAAAAATTTCAATGTTTCTAAAGTAAAATTTAATTTATTTTAAGATGGTAAATTCAAATAAAAGCTTAAATATTCTTGGACCAAAAGTTACAAGCACGTAAAAATTCTCTCTACCACCTATTTCAAGTTTATTATTAATGATAGGTATCTGTAATTGTCTTGAACCAAAAGTAGTTGCTAATTCGTGATCTTGGTGATTAAAATCGGCCCTATTCTCTAAAGCTCTTACTGTATGTAAATATTCAGCATTATCTTTAGAAGAACGTTCAGCAAATAAATAATGAAGGTCTAAATAATTTCCATATTCATGTTCGTTGATAATAAGAGCCGTAGTCGTATGATAAGATCGAATAAACAACGAACCATATTTAATGTTTGAATATTCTTTTTTTACTTTAGTAAAGAGGTCGTTAATTAAATCTGTTAAAAAAATTAGTTGAGTAATGCTATAACTTCTTAACTTGACTTCATAAATCAATCTAATCTCATTTTGGGTTTCATTAGTTTCTTTTTTATTTAACTCTATTATTTTATTAAACAAATTTTCATTCATATTAAATAGGGGCAAGAATATTTTGTGATTGAGTCGATTAATATTTCTAAATCCCCATGTTTTTAGTGTAAGCTTTTGAGAAAAGGGAAGATCTTCTATAGCCTCAATAAAACCTCTTCTCACTTGAGGAGCTTCTAGAGTGGGAGTCGCACTTCCAATGCACATCCTATACCAAGAATTCTGAACAAAACCTTTCATATTAAATAGCTGTTTGAAAGAATCTTTAGGAGTCATGCCACCAAAAGAACGTGGATCTAATTCCAACCAAACATTATTATAAATTTTTAACAAGCGATAATATTGTAATAGATTCGCCTGGATGTCCAAACCACTGATGATAATAATTATATTTGGATGATTGGAGGCAAATCTTTCAATGACATCTACAGAACCATATTCTGGTGAAATATCTGGAAGGTATAAATTACTAACATCTATCTTAATGAAATATTCTTGTTCTTGGCAATACTCTAATAAATTAAGTAAATTTTTATTTTTACTGTCATTCAGATCTAATTTTAGATATTTTGGATAAATGACAATTCCTGCGATCTTTATATTTTTTTCCGCCTCCTTAATTTCAGAAATTAAATCAACTTCACCATCCTTATTAGGTAAATCAAAAGAGAGAATTCCAATGAGCAAATCCGGGACTTTTTTTACAGCGTTAATCACATCTTCGTTTGCAATTCCATATTCCCTTCCCAAATTCATTCCTTGAACCAAACCTAAGGAGATATCAGCACAAAATAGTTCAACGCGTAAATCTTCCGTGCTTATATTACGATGATACATCAATGGCTTATTTTCGACGTTATTTAGCTTTAACAAGTTATTGAGATGACTTGATCTTGATAAATCATTAAAAATTGGCCAAATAAGGGAATCAATATTGCCATAAATGAAAGGATTGGCAAATTTTTTACCAAAGATGCAACTGTAATCTGGGAGATAAAACCTTTCCATCATTATTCAACATAAATTTATATTTTAGATAATTAAGGCAAGCATGTATTAAAAATCATTTTATAAAATAGTTAAAAAATGTAATTTTAAATTCATCCCAACATTGATAATACTTCATTCAATGAAGTTTCTGGCATTGGACCAAAATGCTTTACCTTCAATGCTCCAGCAGCACAAGCAAATTTTAATGCTTTCTCATGTTTCCAATCGTTTAAAATACCAATGAGAAATGCGCCCCCAAATGTATCACCTGCTCCAGTTGGATCAATTTCATTTACTTTAAATGCTGGTACGGTTAAACCTTTTTTATTTTTTTGAGTATATAATGTTGCTCCCTTACTTCCTTTTTTTAAAACAACCATAGAGGGGCCTTCTTCCAATAGTTTAATGCAAGATTGTTCAAAATTTTTCAATCCAGTAAGCATGTTAGCTTCCTCTCCACTGGGCAATAAAATATCAGTTTTTTTTAGAACAGGCCTGCAAATTTTTAAAATAATATTTATATCTAGCATTTCTGACCTTAGATTTGGATCAAACGATATGATTGCTTCAGGATTCATTTTTTTTGTTATTTTGATGGCTTTATAACAAGCATCTCTCGATGATTTGCTTATTGAAAGAGCACTTCCCATTACATGTAAGGCTTTAACATTTGAGAAATATTCTTTTTTAACATCTTTCGGAGAAGTATCACCTGCAGCTCCAGCAGCAAAAATGAACTTCCGAGTGCCATCCGAATTATATTGATTGAAAGCAATCCCAGTGGTTTTATTTCTAGATATTCTTATTTGTGAAACATCCACCTTATCTCTCGTTAATTTTTTCAAAATGCTTTCTCCAAACTCATCATTTCCAACAACACCTATGAATCCCGTTTTTAAACCATAAAAATCTCCCAATCGTGCTGCAGAATCTATGAAAATTGCTGGAGCACCACTGGGATATGGACCTTTATAAGTAGCGCCAATTATTCCATGAGGGACATCCTTATCTGGTCTCATTATTTCTACTAATAATTCTCCTAAACTAATGATGTCTGGCAAATCATTTTCATCTTTTTTCATCATATTCACTTATTATAACAATAAGATTGTTTAATCTTTTTTTTAATTAAGATAAAAATGAGACAATATTAAACTATACGAAAAAAGATTTTTGTATAAAATACAATAATTGGTCCCATGATTAATAGGTATAAGGTTATTTGATTTTTGAAAAATTTTGAGATGAATAATACTAACTGCCTAATGTAAAGGCTTACGACTCCAACTAATATGATGAATATTATATATGAGAAAATGCCACCTAATAACGGAAATGGTTGAAGTGGAACAAAAATCATAAAAATTAATAGAGAACTCGGACGTATCAATAATAGAATATATCTATGCTTTGATTTTAATTCTCTTAAATAAAGAAACTCCATATTTCCAGGACATAGTCCCATCAATATGTAGCTAATGATGGAAGAATTTAAAATTGGAATGATTGGCTTGAACATTAATCTTGAGTTTACTATATAGATTATCAAGAAAACCAATAATGGAATAAATATTATCACCAGTACGAATGGAAATAATCTGAAATCTTGTTTGAACCACTTTCTCCATTCTACCTTCCAATTAGAATGTAATTAACTTGGAAAAAAGAACCGTAAAAAACTTGTTATAAATGGGTAAACAATGAAATATCTAAGTAAAAAAGAATGAGCAGTAAACTTGTATATTATTCCAATAATGAACACAAAAACGATGTATACAACACTTCTATATATTACAATTTTTTTATATAATCGATCTAATCCTTGCTCATCAACATGAGCCTTTTCTAGTTAAAAAGCTTTCCATTTAAGAATTACTTTTAAATTTAATGGAAAAGGGCTTAAACTTAAAAATAATAAGATTGAAGATGAGGTTATAAATATTTCTGAAAGAAAATTATCTGGATATTCGAAAGAATATAGATTTATATTACTAACTTCTAAAGATAAATTAGCCATATGATTGATTTATTGATGTAAAAATATTTGAACCAAGCTATTGACAATATGAACGAAGTCAAGTCTTCTTCATTTGCAAAATGATCCAAGCTTGGTCTCAAAATTAGCTGGATGTCTTCTCTACTAGTCCCATTTAACAAATTATAAAAATCAACCGTGATTTTGAGTATTGGATTCATTATCTTAACGATCATTATAATTCTTTATTTTAACTCGATTTTTAATTTCATTTAAATAAATTTGTAATTAAGCCCTCCTATTAATTTAAAAGAGTATTTTATCATATAGAAGAAAGTTAGATATGTCTAAATTAATTAATTATGATTCTTTTTAAAGAATGTTAAACTTTTTTATTAATTCATACGAATAACATATTAAAAGATATCAATTTGAAATTTAAATAAATAAAACAAGAGTGTGAAAAATTGGTTATAGAAACTTCAATAACTAAAATGTTTGGGATTAAATATCCCATTATTGCAGCGCCAATGGGACCATTTTATACAACTGAATTGACTATCGCCGTATCTGAAGCGGGAGGTTTGGGCGTACTTAGCCATACGAATTTATTTGGAAAAAGTAGCTTAGAAGAAATGAAAAAAAACATGTTACACGTTGTAGAACATACAGATAAACCATTTGGTTTTAACATAAGGACTTCCCGGCTCCAAATAGATGCACCATCTCTATGTAGGGCGATCCCTAGATTTATTAGAAATAATCCAAAATTGCGCGAACAATGCATTTATGCTTTGACTAGTGCAGGAACTCCGAAGATGATTCATAATAATGCATTTCAAAAGTTGAAGGATAGCGGTTCTAACATTAAACACTTTCATGTGGCTCCTGCATTATGGCTTGCAGATAAATGTGTAAGTGCAGGTGTTGACGGCATGGTTGTGACTGGTTGGGAGGGGGGTGGTCATCAATCTTATGAGAGGATTAGTACATTAGTATTATTACAACAAGTTGCTCGGAAATATCCTGATATACCTCTCATTGCATGTGGAGGGTTTGCCACTGGTGAAGGTTTAGCAGCCGCATTAGCTGCAGGAGCAGGAGCAGTAGCAATGGGCTCACGTTTTATTGCCTCGAAAGAAAGTGAATTTCATGAAAAATATAAAAATATAATTCCTTCAGCTAAGGCAAGTGATACATTATATTGCTTGGGTGTTCTTGGTCCAATTAGACTTTGGAAGAATGAGTATGCATTATCTCATAAACCAGTTCATAGCAAGGAGGAAAAATTAGCTTTAGAAAAAGAATTAACTCCTGAGAAGGCTCTCGAAGATAATAAACATTATGAGATGGTGTATAAGGGAAATATTGAACAAGGAGCGGTTCTATTGGGGCAATCAATTGGACTCATAGACTCAATAGATAATGTTAAAGATATAATTGAAACTATAATAAAAGATGCCGAAAAAAGAATAAGAAATGTAGCGCAATTATTAAAAAGCTAAAAAAACATTCTTAATAATTAAGCTTTTATCAATTTTTTTTAATAACTAATAAATAAAGGTTAATAAAATGAAATCTAAAAAAAAGATCGATTTAATAGCAGAGATTTTAGACAGATATGATGAACACGTGTGTTTTTATTGTGGCAGTACTCTTAATGGATTTTTAGAAGAGGATGACTTTGATCCTGGATACTCTGATGATTGGTGCCCTAATTGTTGCAAGAATATCGATCCTGATGATGATTGGGAAGAAGCTTGTTTATTAGCAATTGATAAAGTTATTCATGATAAACCATTCAAACCTTAATTACTAAGTTTAGGATAAGGTGATTATAATGGTTGAAGATAGAATTGAAATTAATCCTTATGATTATATGGATCATTTTATGGATGAAGCTGCTCTATTAGTCTCAATGGATAAGCAAAGAAAACCTAATGTCATGGCTTTACTATGGAAAACAATAGGTGAATTGTGGATGATTCCAGTAATTACAATCGCAGTAGCGCCATCTAGATACACATTTAATCTATTAACAGAAGGTATTCCGGAATTCACGGTTAACATACCTTCAAAAAAAATCTCTCATGCAATAAACATTACCGGGTCTGTTTCTGGAAGAAATACAGATAAATTTGCCAAGGCAGGCTTGGAGATAATAAAAGGAGAACGAACAAAAGTTCCCACGATCAAGGATTCCATTCTTAGTTATGAATGCAAAATCATTCATTCTTGCAAATCTGGTAAAATGGCCAGCCATCACTTGTTTTTTGGAGAGATTGTCAGTGCCTTTGCCTCTAAAGAAATAATAAAATAAATTTTTATAATCATTCTCTTTTTCTAAAAGTCAATTATTTTAATGATACTAATTTTTAATATTTATTAAAAATCATTATTAATGTAAGAAACAGTTGTCTTATTAAAAATGACGCAAAATAATGATGAAATTGTAAAAGAAGTTAATTTATTTGATGATAACGGAAATTTAAATGTACATGGATGGGCAAGAAAGCCAATAATTAATTATAATAAAGAGAAGATTAGATCAAGCTGGTTTAGAACTAAGGAATGGGATAATTATGTTATAAATCATGAGGATTATAATTTCAGCGTTACTATTGCAGATGTGGGTTATTTAGGATTAATTTCCATAGAATTAATGGATTATAAGGAACAAAAAGTATATTCTGGGGGACATCAAAAATTCTTTACAAAAGGGAGTTGGAATTTGCCAAGAAGTTCAACTAAGGGAGATATCGAGTTCCACACGGAAGATTTTGATCTTAAAATTTTACGTCTTCCTGATAAACGAATTATCTCAGTAGATTATCCCAATTTCAATGATCAGGGATTAAAAGCAGATATTACTTTATATCAGGACCCAAATAAAGACTCTATAGTGAAAGTGAATAAATATAAGAAAAAAAAACTATTCTATTATTCTGATAAAGTTATAGGGATGCCGGCGTCCGGAGAAGTAAAATTTGGTAATAAAAAATATACGTTTAATGAAGAAAATTCCTACGCAAGGCTAGATTGGGGTAGAGGCGTGTGGCCATATAAGATAAACTGGTATTGGGGCGCAGCAGCAGGAAAAACAGATGATGGCCACGAAATATGGTTTAGTCACGGGTATTCTTATGACGATCCAGGATTTCATGATAAAAATATGGTTGGATATGACCAAATTGGGCATAAATTTGGGCCCATAAAGTTTGAAGTCCCTGAAAATCCAAAAGATACTTGGAAATTTATAAGTGAAGATGGTAAATTTGATTTAGAAATGAAACCAATCTTTTTCCATCCTTCTAAGATGGATTTTGTTATTTTTAAATCTAGTTCTATTCTTGTTTTCGGAAAATATTCTGGAAAAATAATTTTAGATGATGATACAGAGATTAAAGTTAATGATTTTATAGGGCATGCCGAATCTATTAAGTGGAAATGGTAATCATTTAATATTTTTTTAATTTTAATTTTTAAAATTTAGATAATTTAATTGTACTCATTTTAATACCAATGGATCTTATTTATTTTTGAAATATTAATATTAATTAAAGATAATTCCTTAAAACCATAATAACGATTTAATGGAGGCTTGTTCAAATTAAAAAAGAACTTGAATTAACCTGTTTATCTTGTAATAAGGACTTTTTATTTAAAGAAATAGAATATAAATGTCCTGATTGTAATGGTTTGCTGTGGGTTAAATCAAAATTAAATAATTTAGATCGTAAATTAAAAAACGTAAAAAAAGTAGAAAGATTTTGGGACTTAGACTTTGTATTACCCGAAATAGAAAAAGATTTCATAGTTTCATTGAAAGAAGGAGGGACTCCTTGTTTACACTCTCAAAAAATTGGAGAATCTATTGGAATTGATAATTTAATATTTAAAGATGAGACTAAGAATCCTACTAATTCCTTTAAAGATAGGGTTGCAACCTTACTAATTTCACATGCTAGAAGTTGGGGCTTTGATAAAGTAATCTGTGTTTCAAATGGAAATCAAGGCGCTTCGATTGCAGCTTATACTTCTATTGAAGGAATGAACTGCATAAATATTTTCCCAAACTCCATAGACATAGGAAAGAAAGCTCAGATGATTGCTTATAATTCAGAAACAATCGAAAAAGGAAACACTATTGATGATATTCTCATATTATCGCTTGATGATAAATATAAAGATTACTATCAGTGTACTCCAGAATTTAATCCTTTAACAATTGAAGCTCAGAAAACCATATCTTATGAAATATTCCTCCAAATTGGTCAAATAGATTGGATTGTCATTCCGATGGGGAGCGGAGAATTATTGGTCAGTATTTGGAAGGGTTTCAAAGAATTGAGAGAAGCAGGGATTATTGATGAAATACCCAAGTTAATTGGAGTTCAGTCACAATCTCTGGCACCAATAGCTTTAGAATACCTTCAAGAAACTTCTTACGCTGAATTAGATACTATAGTTAAAGAATCTCTAGCTTCAGGAATATTGGTCAAAGACCCGATATATAAAGATTTAGCCATTAAATCAATTAAAGAATCGAATGGTACGGTTGTCATAGTACCAGAAAATAATATTCTAATAGCCTTGGAAGATTTAATTGAAAAGGAGGGAATATTCGCTGAGCCAACATCTGCACTTACTTTAGCTGCCATATATATCTTGAGCGAAAAAGATACATTTGATGAGAAAGAAAAAATAACATGCTTAATTACGGGAAGTGGTTTGAAAGCCCCATATGTCTTAGAAGCACTATCTTCTCGTACTAAAACAATGAAAATGGGAGGTATTTTAAGTACAAAATTAAAAATCTTATCTCAAATTTCTTTATCGGGCTCAAAAGGTACGTATGGAAAGAAAATTAGAGATGCAATAGATTCTGTTAGTTTGCCAGCTATATATCAACATTTAAAAGACTTGGAAGCAAAAGAATTGATTATTCGGAAAAAAAAAGGAAAAAATGTGTTATATTTCTTAACAGAAAAAGGAAAAAAGGTATTAGATGCTTTAGACATTCTTATAACTCTTCTCTAATACCTTTTCATCATTATTTTAATCTTTATTTAGCCGATTTTAAATCCACGATAAATATTTTTTCAATAGCATCAGGAAATGCTTTCATTATCTGCTTTCTCAAAAAGAGAACGGTGACTATTGAGGCAATTGCGCCAAATAAAAATTGAAATAGATTGCCTGGAATCTCTGCCAAGGCTGAAGGAATTCCTAAATTAAAAATAAATGCCTCTGTAATAAAATAACCTAACACCATTATTGGCCCCCCAATAAATGGAGCTAAGACATCTCGGAAATATTCTTTATCTGATATTTTCCTAGGGTCAGAAATTAACCCTACAATAAATCCTTCCAAACCTTTAATTATTAAAGTAGCAGGAGCATAAATTGTATACCCCGTAAATAAATCCGCTAGAGCAGAACCAATTCCGCCAGATATAGCGCCAACAATAGGTCCAAAAATCATTGCGCTGATCATGACGCCGAAATCTCCAATATTTATGTATCCTCCAGTAGAAGGTACAGGTACCGTGACTAACATCGTTAAAATACATATTATTCCAGCAAAAATACTAATCAATGATATTGGAAAAGGTTTTGTCGGCAATAGATAACCTTTAAAATTCTTTTCTTTTTGTTTAATTTCTTCATTCATGTCATATCTAAAATTCTTTAAATTCAATTTTTATATATAACTTTCAACTTATATATAAGTTGAAACTTATATAAATGTTATCATATTTTTTTTGGATTATCTAACAATATAATTGGATATTAAACATCTTTGTTAAAGAATCAATTTAAGTTTTTTCTTAATTTTCAAGTCAAATCTTTTTTATTATGATTTAATTTCTTTTTATAAAAATGATAAATATGGCAAATTTAATTCAGAATTTAAAATAGTTTGATCTGAAATAACTTTTTTTATGTTTCTTAACTGATATAAATTATGTATTTAATAATAGACAATTTAACATCTACAGGGAGTTCAATTATTAGACCAGCACCGTTATTATTACCGAAACCACGAATAATAAAGTCATTAAGTGCATCTAATTTAGAATTAACTAATGAATCTGTAATTTATTCGGATATAAATGCTGAACATTCTCATATTATTGAAGACTTAAACGAAAAGTTAATGGAATTAGGAATCATTCAAAATCTTTCCACAAAATTTCTAGATACAGAAAATTTAATGAATAAATTCGAGTTACAAAGAGATTTATTAGATTTTTTTATTAAAGACATCGATAAAAATAAATTAAGATCAAACAATCTTTATTTAGAACAAGGTTATGCAATGATCATTAAAGACAATCGCATTATCATCCATGCCCCTAGTGAACAAGGACTTTTTTATGGAGTTCAGACATTAATTCAATTTTTAAATCAACCGGATCATGTTTTGATATTTAACCCCTATGCAATTTTAGATTATCCCCTTTTAAGAATGAGGGGCGTTTCAGATGATATATCCCGTGGACAGGCTGCTACTGTTCAAAATCTTAAAAAATTCATAAAAACTTTGGCTCATTTTAAGATAAATCATTATTATCTTGTATACATGCAAGACATGTATCGATATGATGCATTTCCTAATATTGGAAAAAATCGAGGGGCGTATTCGAAGAAAGAAATCTTAGAATTGAATGAATTTGCTAAAAAATATTTTGTAGAACTCGTTCCTATCTTTCAAATTATTGGGCATTGGGAGAACATATTATTTTATGAAGAATTTTGGGAATTTGGAGAATTTCCAGCATCAAATAGTCTAAATTTAGCTAACGATAAAATCTATCCACTCTTAAAGACGATGATTAAAGAATTGAGCGAATCATTCACTTCAAGTTATTTCCATATGGGAGCTGATGAAAGTTGGGATGTAGGAAGGGGTGCCTCAAGAAAATACATTAATGAATTAGGGATATCAAAGGCATACTTAAAGCATTATCGCAAGGTTTATGAGATGATTAAAAGTTTTGGATACAAGAACATTATAATATATCATGATATATTATATAAACATGAAGATGTATTGAAAGGGTTGCCAAAAGATATGATAATAATGTATTGGAAATATGATGTCAAAGAAGATCATCCTATCATTGATAAATTAAAGGAATTTGATCTCCCAATCATAGTAAGTCCCTCCATTTGGGATTATAACAGAATTTTTCCTTCTTTAACAAAATTTGAGAAAAATATTTCATTTTTAATCAAATATGGTTATTCTAAAGGTATTGAAGGTGAAATCACTTCAAGTTGGGGAGATTATAAAAATAAAGAAATTAGGGAGAATAGATTTTACGGATTCATTTTCTCTGCAGAGAGAGGATGGAATCCTGAAGGACAAACTTCAAATAGTGCACTCTGGATTGCCATGTGCCTGCATTTTTTTGGGATTGTAAATTTTCGGCTCTTAAAAATTTTTTCCGTGTTTAGAAAGATCCAAAATAAGAATTTACTTAAAACAAAAGAAACATTTTATTATAACCATTTTTTCAGTCATCCATATAATAAACATACTAAAATGTATCGAAAAAACATAAAAACAACGAGATATCAAGATGTAATCAAAATGTTAAATGAGGTTATTGAAGAATGTGAGAAATTAGAAAAAGAAGTTCCTAAAAATAAGATTAACATTAAAAATTTAGCATTCGTGGCAAAACACATGAGATTTTATTGCAAAAAAAGGATAAATTCTAAAAAGTTAGCATTATTTAATCCTCAATCTGTAAGTGACGATTTTAAAGCTCTCATCATTAATGAAATTTCAGATTTAAAGAAAGAATTGAATGAATTGCTGAACGAATATGAGTATTTATGGCATCAATGTGCGAAAAAAGAAGATTTTAGTTCGATAAAACAAAGATATTTGTGGTTGATGAAATTCTATGAAGACAAAATTAAACAAATAGAAAAAAATCTTTCTTGGCAAGATCCAAACATCCCAAGCGAAACAATTTATCTTGATTCTAAAAAAGTCCATGAAATTCACAAAACCTATTTTAAAAAGTCATTTAAAATAGAGGAAGAATTTGAATCCGGACACATCCAAGTCATTGGAGGAACTTTCACTAAAATCAAAATTAATGGTGTATTTATCGGTAATGTAATTTCTAGATTCTCATTAAATTATGTCACTTTGCAAAACATGGTGAAAATATTTGATATCTCTAAATTCTTGAAGGTTGGCGAAAATTCAATTCTTGTAGAAAATATAGATTATATTGGGGGCATAGGTCCAATAAATATTTATGGAGAAATAAAATTAAAATCTGGAAAGATCATTCAAATTAAAACGGATAAAACATGGCTTGCTACTCGCAACTTAAATGAAGAATTCACACAAGTTAAAAGTCTTGGTAAACCTCCTCGAGCTCATGGAGGGTTAAATTATCCTGATTTTGAAAAAGGCATTAAATCAAAAGAAAATGATATCACGGGAGCATTCAACACTTTAATAAGTAGATTCCCTAAAAAGTTATTCTGGCTTTTCAAAATTATAATGAAGTTGATGAATAGATACGATATCATAGAATAATATGATAAAAAATAAAAGGAGAATTTTTTAATGATTGTAAGGATTTAGCATTGAGAAATTCTAAAAGTTGGAATATATCATGAACTTATTAGCAGAACCTAAAGAATAAATCTCAAACTTGCTCCCTTTTTTTGTTTGGCACATTAATTGAATCATTGGGAAAAGGTAAATCGGTGTGATAATTTGCGCACTTTTATTCCCTTTATACTTTTTATAATCACTTTTTGCTGCTGAAATCGTCTTTTTGATGTCCTTATTCCAATAGCCTAAAGAAGTTTCTGCTTTATCCTCTAATTCTTTGAAATCTGAAAACTTAATACCTTCAACATCCTCCAACATTTTATGTAGATCTTCACCAATTTCTTTTTCATACTTAGTTTGTGTGCTACAATGAATGACAGGAAGCCCTACGATAACTGTTTTAAAAGGAACGGGTAAGATTTCGTATTTGTATAAGTTCTTATAACCTTCGCATTCTTTTGCATTGTTCTTTTTTAGTTCCTGTTCCATAACAAGAATTACATGAATATGTAAATGTCTTTTTTTCTTTCTTTCTTTCTTGACCACTTAATACAAATACAGTTTCGTTGATTTTACCAGTTCCATTACACTTGCTACACTTGCTTTCAATATACCCCTTACCATTACACTTCTTGCAAGGTATTGGCTTTATCGTATCATACCACGGTACTGATTCTGGACCTTTCCATTCACTTTTATCGATTGAATTTGAGCCCTTAAAAGAATAAAATTCTTCTTTTGGAATTTTTGGTGGTAAAACTGTTTTTTCTTCTTTTTTATCGGAAACCGCTCCTAAATCTTGCTTTATTGCAAAATAAATAGCTGCTTCTTTTAAAGTATCCTTAACATATTCAGCAGCACTAATAGCATCTAATGAAAAAACTGCTCCTTTAGTCCCAAACTGCTTTTCCATCTTTTTACGATCTTTTCTATATGCCGTTTGCTTCCATTTTTCAAAAATCTCATCTAGATTAGGTGTTTTAATTCTTGTTTCAGGCAAAAAATATCCCCCTCTTAAACTTAAAAAATTACTTTAATTTTTTCAAATTATAAAAATATAAAATATAATAATTTATTATTTTTTATAACTAAAATTAATTCTGTTTGAATTATTAAAAAGATTGTTTTTGGTGATATCTTAAAAAAATGTCTGCTGAGGAACGCCAAGCAGTAGAATATTTTTTACAATGGATTCGAGAAGGCGGATTAGCTGGTTGGATAGAACATTTTTTAAGCCAAGAAAATGAGACCAAATTAAGACAAATTAAAGAAGTTTATGACAAGATAAAGCGAATTTTTGGATTCTGATTATTTAACAGAAGAAGCCTTCAAGGATTCTCTCAAAGAATTTTTTAATACTTAAATTTCTTGAATTTTAAAGACTTTGGATTCAAAATAGTAAAATTGATTTATTTTGAGTCATTATAATTAATAACCTTAAGAAAAACACGTGATTTTATATTTGAGCACCATATCAAGAGATTTTTTCATAGTTTTTGATAAAGAATTACAAAAAAAATCAGAATTACTTTTTAATGTAAATTTCTTTTACCTTAAATCATATAATGAAAAAAAGAAAGTAATCTCTTACATAAATGAGCCCTTTTTTCGAGGACAAGTTGAGTTTGGACTTAACTTCAAAGAAAAATTAAGACCATTACGATTTTGGAAAATTACTAAAGAAGGGAAGACAACACCAATAGATCCAAGGCTTTTTAAAAAGTTCTTAATAGACGCAAAGAATAAGTTTGTTGCATTTTCAAATCAAACTAGCTTGAAAAAATTTGATGCTATAATTAAAATGTTGAATAACTTGCAATTTGAAAAATCTAAAATCATCCAATTGACTTTTTGTAAAAAATGCCTTCAAGAAAAAAAATTTAACATTTTAAACCCTCCTTTTCAAATAAAATCTTTTAAAAATGTCATTTTATGCCCAGATTGTGCATTAGAGACGGTAATCAATAATGCAATTCGAAATGGTGTAATAAAAGATACGAGCATTAATCCTAAATTAAAAGAATTTTTCAGGCATTTAGTCCTGAAATTTAAAGATATTACAAAGGTCTTGAGTATTTTTAAAGTCGAGTTTGATCCTTCCAAGTTTAGAGAGGCTACTCTTTATGATGTTGAGAAAAATCCACCAATAAGTAGTAAATATTATAATATAAAAATTGACAATATTAACATACCAAAAGAGTTAAAATCAATCTTAAAAAAGAGTAAAATTAACATTTTATTGCCCATACAAGCCATCTCAATTGAAAAAGGGTTATTAAGTGAACATAAAAATCAATTAATAATGGCACCTACTTCAGCAGGTAAAACATTAATAGGAGAATTAGCGGGACTAACCAGGATCATTAAAGAAAAGCTTAAAGTACTATACTTAGTACCAATAGTAGCCTTAGCAAATGTACGGACTGAAGAGTTTAAGCGAAAGTATAGAGATTTAAACATTAAAATCATTAAAAAGGTTGGAGAATCAATTTTAGAATTTAGAGAAGATAATGATTTAGATGAACTAAAGAGGGCAGACTTAATAATTGCTACTTACGAAGCCATAGATTATATCCTAAGAAATGGCAATAAGGAGATACTTGGTAAAATTGGTACAATTATAATTGATGAAATTCAAACATTAACAGATCCAGAAAGGGGATATCTCCTCGATGGTTTCATTGCCAGATTAAAATCTATAAATTTAAATGCCCAATTTTTGTATTTAAGTGCCACAATTGGCTCTCCAGAAGAATTAGCTAAAAAATTAAATTGTCTATTGATTAAATACAAAAATAGACCCGTGCCTATTGAACGACATTTAATAATATGCCAAAATGAGAAAATCAAGCATAAGTATATATCACAATTGGTCAAAAGTTCATTTTCTCAAAAATCTAAATTTGGCTATAGAGGACAATCCATAATTTTTACAAATTCAAGAAAAAAATGTGAAACATTAGCAATATACTTGCAAAAAAAGAATATTAGAGTAAAAGCATATCATTCGGGTTTAACCAATGATGAAAGAAAAGAAATCGAATTGTTATTTCAAAATCAAGAAATATCTGCAGTTGTAGCCACTTCTGCATTGGCAGCGGGAGTTGATTTTCCTGCCAAACAAGTAATTTTTGAATCTTTAGGCATGGGTATAAAAATTTTAACCGTAGCCGAATTTGAACAGATGATTGGGCGAGCTGGACGATTAAAAAAGCATGAAAGTGGTGTTGCATATTTACTTGTTGAGCCAGGAAAGATATATACGCCAAAATTAAAGCAAACTGAAGAAAATATTGCAGTATCATTATTAAATGGAAAGATTAAAGATTATCAATTAGAACCAGATGAGGATAAATCATTGACTGAGTTATTAGCATTTATTTCTATGTTTGATCAAGGCATAACACATGAAAGAATTTATGATTTTTATGATAAATTGATTAACGGTTCTTATAACCTTGATTTATTTTTAAAAAAATTGATAAAATTAAAATTAATTACTTTTTTAGAAAATAGATCATATTTAATAACAGGATTAGGAAGATCGGTCGCAAAATCATTTCTTTCA
>Ga0190334_1000037_pt1 | contig 59685 bp, 44 predicted proteins | sample 48720478_MG_FD_161270 | JGI IMG/M metagenome (GOLD analysis project Ga0190334, IMG submission 161270) | Hydrothermal vent sediment bacterial communities from Southern Trench, Guaymas Basin, Mexico - 4872-04-7-8_MG | ecosystem: Environmental > Aquatic > Marine > Hydrothermal vents > Sediment ... | reverse complement strand
TTTTTTTACGCTTTATAATTTGGAAGAAAATAAAATGATATTCACTCAATACTTAGTGGTTTTTCTAGTAGGAATTTCGTTAATTGGATTGTTAACAGCAGATTTTGTAAGAATTCTAAAACCACAACTATTTCCTCTAAAACCTGTAAATAGAATTTTAAAGGAAAAAGAAAAATATTTTCGTTTAGGACCTCATATTTCGATGAGTATTGGCTGTTTTTCAATAATAATAATTTATGGAATATTTCAACCAATTGGCCCATTAATCATATGTACATCCATGACAATCTCGATTTTTGGAGATATTAGTTCAAATTTAATAGGTAGGCGATTTGGAAAAAAGAAGATAAGAAACTCGAATAAAACGTACATTGGATTAACTGCTGGAATTGCTTCGGGATACTTTTCTGGAATTATATGTCTCTTGCTTTTGCAAGGTAGTATTCACATATCCGTACTATATATTTTTATCATACCACTAATAGGGTCATTATTATTAGGACTAATTGATTATTTGGATTTAGAAATAGATGATAATTTGACTTATAATTTATTTTTATCTAGTGTTCTTTTTATAATTTCTTTATTCTTTTTATAAAACTTAAAAAATCCATCAAAAAAGATTAATAAATTAATCAAAAACCTTTTCAATTAAAAAATTTTAAACTATCATTAGAGATGTTGGAAGAAAAATTAAAAATAGATAAAATTAAAAAAGGGACTGTAATAGATCATATAGATGCGGGATATGCTCTGACAATCCTAAATCTAACCGGACTCGATGAATCTCCAAATTTAATGACTATAGGGATAAATGTATCTTCTAAAAAATATGGAAAGAAAGATATAATTAAAATAGAAGGAGTATTTTTAAACGAGATTCAAATGCAACAAATCTCCATTCTATCACCAAACAATACAATTTCATTAATTGAAAATTACAAAGTTATCGAGAAAAAAAAAGTAAAGATCCCTAAAGTCATAAAAAAACTTATTTTATGCGTTAATAAAACGTGTATTACTAATTCTGAAAACGAACCCATTGATACAGAATTTATTGTTTTAGAAGAAAAACCATTGAAAATTCAATGCGTGTATTGTAATAGAATTTATAAATTAGAAGAGATAACTTTTAGCCCCAGATATAAAATGGAAAAAAAAGTAAAACAAAGAATTGTCTTAGAATAACATTATAAGAAAGCTAGCAGCGTGTGAATTATAATCGCAACAATCATGAATAAGAAGAAGAAAATTCCTATTCCTGGCTTTATAATATTTTTCCAATTCCACTTCTCCTTATCATATTCATATTTTAAAATGACAAAACTCACAAAAAAAGGAGTAATGAACCAAAAACAAAGCATCCAAATAAAAAGGCTCCAACCAATCAAACCAATAATTCGTCCAATAAATCCACTCAGTACACCAGTAAGGGCTCTTATCCAATATAACTTTGTCTCTTTTTCTAAACGAATATCGATCTCTTTTAAACTTTTTTTATCAACTTGGATATCTTCTTTTTCTAATTTCTTTAACCTTTCTTTAATTAATTTTTGGCGTTCTTTTTTGATATTTATTTTTTTGGTACGTTTTCCTTTCCTAACCATATTATAAATATAATATTATATTTATTATAAAAATCATTATTCTAGCTTAATTCATAAATGCTTGAAAATCAAAGCAATACTATAATTTTTAATCAATTTTAAAAGAGCGATGAAAAAACAAGAAAAATTTTCTAATTTTGAAGTTTTTATTATTGTGAGGGAATTAAATGAAATCATAACTGAAGGATTCATTGAAAATGTCTATGAAATTGAAGATCTTCTCCTAATTAAAATCTCTACTAAAAAAAAAGGTAAAATTAATTTAATGATCCAAGATGACTCAAGAGTAAATATTACTGAATTTAATTATCCAGTTCCAAAATATCCTAATCAATTTACATTATCCCTAAGAAAATTTCTAAAAAATAAAAAAATTCTCTCAATTTCTCAACATGATTTTGATAGAATTATAGTTATTGAATTAGAAGGCTATGAAAATGAAACATGGAAATTTATTATAGAGCTTTTTAACAAAGGCAATTACTTACTATTAAGTCCAAATAATAAGATAAAAGTTGCACGATCTTATAAAATTTTTAAGGATAGAAAGGTTTTAGCGAATAAAACTTATGAATTTCCTCCATCAAGGGGCTTAAATTTTTTAACTATCAATAAAGAAGCTTTTTATAAAACGATTAAGGAAAAAAATGATGAAATTGTAAGGTTAATTGCTAGAAATGTAGGAGTTTCAGGAATGTATAGTGAAGAATTATGTTTAAGAGCACAAATCGATAAAAAATTAAAAGGAATTGATTTAAACGAAAAACAGCTTGAAAAATTATATACATCTTTAAAAAATTTAAGAAATCAATTAATGTTTGGTGAATTAAAACCCCAAATTATTTTAGATGAAAATAATGAAGAAATTGCGGTTGTTCCTTTTGATTTACTTCTTTTCAAGGAGTATGACAGAAAGTATTATGAGACTTTTAATAAAGCAGTTGATGTTTTTTATTCAAAAAAATTTTCACATAAAAATGATTCTAATATAAGCGAGATTGACCAGAAGATCCAATCTCTTCAAAAAGTTCTTAAAAATCAAGAAGAATATTTAGAAGAATTAAAAAATAAAAAAGAAAAATATTACATTCTCGGAGATTTTATATATGCCAATTTTAATAAATTACAAAAATTGTTTAATGTTATTCTAGAAGCAAAGAAAAAAGGATATTCATGGCAAGAGATTAATAATAAATTAATTTCTGCGAAAAAAGAAAATTTCGAAGATTTATTTTTTTTTGAGAGAATTATTCCCCAAACAAGGCAATTGGTAATTAAAGTAGACAATAATGAAATTCTTCTTAATTTACATGATAGTGTTGGAGAGAATGCTAATAAAATTTATTCAAAAGGTAAAAGAGCAGAAAAAAAAATTAAAGGAACTATTGATGCAATTTTAGAGACAAAAAAGAAGATTGAAAAACTTTTAAAAGAAAAGGATACGCAAGTAGTCGAAAAATTTCACTTAATAAAAAAACCAAAAAAAAAATGGTATGAAAAATTCTATTGGTTTCATTCTTCTGATGGTTTTCTGATAATTGGAGGGAGAGATGCTTCTACAAATGAATTAATTTTTAAAAGATATTTAGAAAAAGATGATCTTGTTTTTCATACTAATTTTCCTGGTTCTCCCTTAGTTGTTATCAAGAATCCTGAAAAAAAAGAAATTCCTCAATCTACTATTAAGGAGGCTGCCGATTTTGTTGCTAGTTATTCTAGAGCTTGGAAAGAAAATTGGGGTGTTGTGGATGTTTTTTATGTTAAACCAAATCAAGTCTCAAAATCACCTCCTTCAGGTGAATATCTCCCGAAAGGGTCCTTCATGATAATGGGGAAAAAAAATTTTATAAGAGATGCGAAAACGGAACTCGCTATTGGAATTTACTTTGAAGAATTTAAAGATGATTTAGAACCAGATAAAACAATTTTTTTACCTAGAGTATTATGCGGACCTCCTACAGCCATAAGAAGTCAAACTCCCCTCATCATAATAATCACTCCTACTAAAAATGGTTTGACCAAGGGGAAATTAGCAAAAGAAGTACTAAATAAATTTCATGAAAAATTAGATGCTTCTAAAAGAAAATGGTTAAAATTTCTTGATATGGACGTGTTATTATTGTATCTTCCCTCAGGGACTTCTATTATTCAAGATTAAGCTTGTATTCATTTTTTAACCAATTTTTAATTATTTTAATATTACGATAATTATCAAATAATATTCCCTTTATCCCGATTTTTATAAGGGATTTTATTTTTAATAATGGGTCATCATATTTCAAGAAATCCCAAGATAAAGGGATTAAATTATAATTTAGACAATGTTTAATGAATTTTTCAGAAATTAAAGAAGAATTTAAGCTGATAAAATCTATATGTGTACTTAAATTTTGAACCTCTTGGCTTAAAAATTCATTAAGTGTTAAGCCGATACCTTTTGTAATGTTATAACAAGTTCTAATATTTGAAAATTTTTCTCTTAAATCTTTTAATTGATTTAAATTCCTTGAACTGATTACACACCTTTCTAATAAGTTAAATTTTTTAACTATATTTATCACTTCATTCTCAATACCTAATTCTTTTAACTCGATTATGTAATTAACAGGTTCATTAAATTCATTAAATATCTGAGAGAGGAGAGGGATATTTTTATTTGTTTTAACAGTTTTAACTTTACTAATTTCGGAGTATAATAAATCTTTAACTAAACCAGAACCATTTGTTGTTCGATCTAAAGTTTTATCATGGATGACAATAATTTGATTATCTCTAGTAGGATGAACATCAAATTCTATATAATTAGCGCCAAAATCAATAGCTTTCTTAAATGCTTCAATAGTGTTTTCATCGTATTCTACTCTTGTACCCCGATGTCCTATAAAAAGAAAATCATTTGTCATGGGATTAAGGAAAAATGTTATTAAAACTCCTGTACCGCATATAAATAAAATATAATAATGAGTAATCCAATAAATGTAAATCCTAAAACAATCGGATTCCTAAAACCTTGAATTAAAGAAAGAATAAATACTAATAAAAGATCTTTAAAATTCATAGGATTTCCAATTAGTTCTTTATAATTCCCTATACTTATAACCATAAAAATAAAAAATAGCAAAATTGTAATTATTTTTATGACTAAATCAAGAAAGCTACCTATTGATTCGATAAAGAGGGCTAATGAGATGAGGCTATTATTGAAAATAATTGAAAAAACAAGAAAAATCCCCCCCAAAATTGTCGACTTAATAATAGTTTTATAAGCGTGAAGTTCATTAAAATTATTTCTTTTTGTTGTATTTATTTTATTCTTCTTTTTTTTTGCAGGTAATTTGGATTTAGTAGACATCTTAAACTTTAAACCTCTTAATTTTAAGCTTTAATTTAGAGATCTTATACACATACACCAAAAATAAAACGCAAATAAGCCCAAATATTAATATATCAAAGATGATAAAAAGCAGTTCTGTTAAAACAATTGGCGGATTTAATGGGGGGTATTGAATTTTGATAACGATGATATTACTTAGTAGAAAACCTGCCGGATATTGATTTATTTTTCCAAATATGATCTTAAAAGCATAACTATTCAGATAATCTAAGAACACATCTTCCGGATAATCTTCGTAATTATCTAGATTTATTGAAAACTCATAAGTAATTATATCTCCTTTTAGCTTAGCAGCCCCCTCTCCAGATTGATTAACATCTAACACATACAAGAAATTATTAATATGGTAATCTCGATAATTATATTGTCCCGTGCTTATATTTGTGAATTGGATAACCCTAAAGTCGGTAAAATCTTCCGTTTTATTTGATTCACTTTCAGATATCAATATTCCAATGAACTCATAGTCAAATTCACTTGAAGAATGTTGTTCTAATTCAAATTGAATGGCAAAGAATAATTTTGCATCATTTTGTTTAATCCATAAATCTATTGGTAATCCATTTTCAGGTGCAGATAAGTTTTGATATAGAAAAATTCTCATCTTAAGGGCATCATCCCACTCTTTTCCATTTTCGTCTATTTCACCGTCTATTGTTGGCATTGTTCCAAAAGGAGGTTGTATGGGCTCTGTAAATCCATTGGCAAAAGTAGAAATTAGAACAAAATTAAAGATTAGGATAAGAATCACATGATAAAGAACCATCTTTCGATCTCTTGTTTTCACGTTCTTCCAGCCTTGTTTCTATAATGCTATTTAATAATTAATTGTAATATTTTAATCTTTTCATCTTTTTTCCTTTCTAAATGAATAAATAAATAAGTCTAAATGGTTAATTATAAAAGAAAATTAGGAATCATAATTATACATTCAAATTTATTTAAGTAAGTAATAATATAGTTTAATAATCGTTTCAATTCTTTTTTACCCTCTACATCATTCATAATATAAGTTACGAATTCTTGAGGTCCAATAGCGACTAATTCACCAGATAAATCCTTTTCTCTCAAGAATAAAAGCCAAAATGGATTTTCTTTCTCGTCATCTTTTATTAATAATAATACCCATGGATTGATGGTCCAATCTTCTTGATTGGGGCTAAATACTTTTTCAATCCCTTTTATTACGGAATATTTTTTAGAAATCTTCACTGCCTTAGTCAAACTTGTAAAATAACTCCTTTTAAGTTTAAGATAACCTTCGAAAAAATTTTTTATATCAATTAATTTAATCTCAGTAACTTTAAACCCATCATATTTAATAGATAATTTCCAGTTCTTCATGTATATCAGAATAAATTATGCATTCAAATTAATTTCTTTTATGAATTTTTTCCTTATTTTCAACTTGATTAAGGATCAAATATTTGAAAATTAAAACTCTTAGACTTTAAAGTATTTAATAGTATTATAATGTTATACTAATAAAATAACATTTTTATAATTAGACTTTAAGACAATAATTTTCAAATAGTTAATATAAATTTAATGTAAAAGTGATCCCACTTTTAATCTTAAAAAAATATATTTTTTTAAAAAAGAATTAGAAGATAAATAATCCGTATCAGCTAGATCTTTTTTCTAAAATGAAAAATCATTGATTGAAATCTTTACTTATTTAAAGTGAATTTTCCTAAAAAAAGAATAATTTCTTTCAATTAATTAATTTTTTTTTTAAAAATTTCTTCTTGAATCTTTTTTATTGCTTTTATTGTACCGGATGTTTTAATGGGGGATAATGTCATTCTTTCTCCTGAAATTTCTTTAATTAAAGTTAAAGCAGTGATTATAAATTCTTTTGAAAGATGAGAACATCGAACAATGCCGTAATTTTCTTTAAGATTTAACTCAATTAGCCATAAACCAATTTTATTAGCTTCTTTCATTCCAAAATAATACCAAATAGTTTTCCAAATCTCCTTTAAAAATGCTTTTGGTTTAATGTCAATTTTTTCTTCTCTAATGAGCTTAAATAAAATATATCTATGTCTTTCTCGTTTAACCATTATCATCCTCTTTTCTTATAAATCTCACTCCAGATTCAAAATAAAGCTCATCCCTGCGATTTCTTGCCCTTTGAAGAAGTAATTTTACATTTTCTCTAAACCCTTTTTTTGCGGAATTTAAAGACATTCCTAATAGGGTGTGGCAAACACTTGCTAATGCTCTTGGATGGCGAAAATCATAAATATTATCAAAATTGCCACAAAAAATATAATTTCCTTTCAATTTCAAGATTTTCTGGATTGCTTTATACAAAGCTCTTAAATATTTAGATTGTTCAAACCTATTAGATTTTAAAATTGGTGATAATGAAAATTCAATAAATGAATTGTTTCCTTTTGTTAATGAAATCAGCCCATAAGTTAATTCCTTAACCATTTGAATATTTGATAAGGAAATAAGATCTACGCGAGAATCTTTCGCTGCAAATGCACGAATCTTCTTATCATTGGATTCTACAGCAAGAATTCCATCTAAATTTCGATATTTTTTTAGCTTCTTTCTTAAATCATCAATATTTTTTGGGAGTAATGTTAAACGATAATAAATCTTCATTTTCGAATTTAAATTTAGGTCTCTAATACGCTTAAAGTTTAATAAATTATCAGATTCAATAAATTCAAGAAAAATGTTTTTAACGCCTATCTCTTCATATATGGATAATTTTCTTTCAATTTCACTATTATTATTAGACTTGATTTTTAATCGAGTTTCGAAATATGACATTAAACAAAACTAATATTAAATCATTTAATTTTCTTTAAGAATATCCTTTAAACAAAAAAAATTTTATTATATGATATTTTTTTAGAATTAGTTCTTCCCTTACCATTCGTGATTAATATGGTTAAAAAAAGGAAACTTTCTGACATAAACAAAAAAATTAAAAATGGCACGGTTAATGTTTTAACGGCTCAAGAATTCATAGATCAAATTTCATCAGGTGAAAAATTAAAATTTGAAGATATTGATGTGATTACAACCGCTACAAAGGCATTAATGAGCGGGATAATGAGCATACTTTCATTTAGATTAGCTCCACCTAAAACATTGAGAAAGTTCACGGAAGTCATGATTAATGGAATTCCAACATATCCTGGACCTTGTCCTAATGAATATCTTGGTATTGTTGATTTAATAGTATATGGTACGGCACAAAGTAATACAATAAAAAGATATTGCGGCGGACTCTTGTTTAGAGATTTAGTAGAAGGAAAAGCAGTAGAAATAATTGCAAAAAGTAGTGAAGGAGAACAGATTTGTAAAGAAATGACTTTAGAAGACATGCAATTTGCAAAAATGATGGGAACACGACAAGCAATAAAAAACTACAATGCTATGATAAACTGTGAAGATCGTGAGATAAATACAATTTTTTCTTCACTTCCATTTAAACCAAACAAATCGCAGATAACTTTTTCTGGATGTGGTGCCCTGAATCCTTTTCAGAATGATCCTGAATTTTTAACCTTAGGTGTTGGTTCCACGCTATTAGTAAATGGTCAATTAGGATATTTAGTTGGTCCCGGAACAAGAAACTATATAGGAAAACCTAATATGATGACGATTGCACCATTGATGGGAATGAAACCGGAATATATGGGTGCCTTTAAGACTTCCTATGGATTAGAACCAATATGCAGCATTGCTGTACCAATACCTATTTTGAACGAGAAAATCTTTAATAATTTAGTTAAATCTGATCATGATGTACCACTAACAATTTTAAGTCTTGTAGGAAGAGAAAAAGTAGGAGAAATTACTTATGGAGATGTATGGGATAACAATTTTAAAATGCATTTTAATAAGAATGAGTGTAAAGATTGTATTAAATGCAAAATCCTCGATAAATGTCCTACAAATGCATTTGTAATAAAGGATGATAAAATATCTCATATTGACAGAACGAGATGTTTTAATTGTGGAACATGTGCTACTCTATGCCCTAAAGCATTTTATTTAGATATGAAATCAATAAAATTTGAAGGAAAGGATGTGCCTGTCGTGTTAAGGCAATCTGATCGATATGGTGCAATTAAGCTTGCTAATGAACTAAAAAAATTAATAATTAACGGGGATTTTCCTTTAAGTAAACCTACAGGACCATTAGATTTTGCTCCTTTTGTAAAATAATTAAAATTATGAGAGAATTAAAAATGAATGAAATAAAATTAATTAAATTCAATCAAATTGGAATTTTAGTAAAAGATATTAAAAAAAGTAAGAGATTTTTTGAAAATCTTTTAGGATTAGATAAAGAATTACAAATTGTAGAACAACAAAGCACAGCCACATATAAAGAAAAGGAAGTTCATTTTAAACTCAAAAAAATTGTACAAGATTGGAATAACATTCAATTGGAAATAATAGAAGTTGGAGAATCAGATGGGGATCATTTATACTTGGATTGCCTTAGAAATGGGGATATAGGAATGCATCATTTAGGAATTTACGTTAAAAATGCTGAAACAATTATTAATTTTTTAAAGGAGAATTTTAATGTTGGAGTTGTTCAAAGAGGAAATGTAGGCAAAAAAGTCTCATTCTATTTTCTTGATACTAAAGACTTAATTGGTTTCTATCTCGAACTAATTCAATTTTAAATCGTGTAAAATTGAGTATTTAATAAAAAACGATTACCTTTATCATATAATTTTAAAATTTTAAAGGTTAAGAAAAAAGTTTAAACATGTAAAGTTATAAATTTACAACTTTTTAATAAAATTTTTTTATTCTCTTTTATAATGTTTAATATGTCTCAAGAAAAATTAGATGGTGGAGATTTAGTCGTAAAATGCCTTTTAAATGAAGGAGTATCGAAGATCTTTGGCATTGTAGGCGGAGAATTGCTTAGAATATATGATGCCATTCATCGATGGGGGCGTGAGGCAGGAATAGATACAATAATGGTGAGACACGAGCAAGCAGGAGGGCACATGGCAGATGCTTGGGCACGAGCAACGGGCAATATTGGTGTATGTATGGGAACTCTTGGACCAGGTGTAACTCACCTTGTCCCTGCTGTAGCTGCAGCAAATTCGGACTCAATTCCATTAATTGTAATTGGAGCTCAAATAGGACGAATGTTTGAAGATACGGGAATTTTACAAGGTGGTGTGGATCAGATTGCCCTAATGAGACCGATAACAAAAGCTCAAATACAAGTGGAAGAACCAAATGAGATTCCAAAAGCCATCCAACGGGCTTTTAAACTTGCTTTATCTGGAAGAAGAGGGCCCGTTTATTTAGAATTTCGAGAAACTGCTCTTGTAAGAAAAGCATCAGAAGAAGATCTCAAGAAAATTGTAGAACCTGAAAAATACCGCCCTCAAAGAAGGCCTTATGGAAATCCTGAAGATATAAAAAAAGCAATAGAAGTGCTAAAAACAGCTGAAAAGCCAATAATCGTAGCAGGGGGAGGCGCAATAGCATCAGAAGCATCAAATGAATTGATTAAATTATCAGAGACATATTCCATTCCTGCAGGAACAACAATAAATGGTATTGGTTCAATTAATAGCAGTCATAAAACTTTTCTTGACTCCTATTTAATATCTAATGCATATAGGACAGCAGCTTCAGAAGCAGATGTAGTACTTTCACTCGGTTGTAAATGGGATTATTCTATACTATATGGTGCAGCCCCAATATGGAACCCGAATCAAAAAATAATTCAAGTGGACATTGATCCAAGTGAAATCGGAAAAAATAGGCCCGCTGAAGTGAGCATCATTGGAGATTGTAAAGCAGTCATTTTACAATTACTAGAAGAAATGGAGAAAAACTTGCCAAAACAAAAAATAACACAATGGTCAGAATGGAATAATTATCTTCAAGAAATCAAAAAAAGAGATATTAAACAGATTGAAGTTCTATTAAAGTCTAAAAAAATGCCAATGAAACCTGAGAGATTGGCATTTGAAGTATTAGATTTCATTCCTAATGACGCTCAGCTAGTTTTGGATGGAGGAGATATAGTCGTTTTTACATTTAAATATATAAATTATAAACCACGTCCTCCAAGATCTACCTTTTATCCAATATCAATGGGTCATTTAGGTATAGGGATACCATATGCAATTAGTGTAAAATTAGCTAAACCAGATAAACTGGTTCTTTGCTTAACGGGTGATGGTAGTTTCATGTTCAATGTTCAAGAATTAGAAACTGCTGTAAGATTAAATTTACCTATAATAATTGTCGTAGCAAATAACTCTGCTTGGGGAATGATTAAAAGTAATCAAAAAAATAATTTAGGAAAAAGATATTGTGATGTTGATTTTCCTCCGATAAATTATGCAAAAATAGCTGAAGGTTTTGGTTGTTATGGCGAAAAAATCAAAGATCCGGAAGAAATTAAGCCAGCATTACAACGTGCCATTAATTCTGGTAAACCATCAGTAATAGATGTAGACATAGCTTTTGAGACTCCACCTGCGATGAAAGTTATCGGACTTTATAAAAAGAGTAAGGGTCTTTTTGGATAAACCCTTAAATGAATAAAAAAACTTTTTATTTCCTTTATCATCATATTTAAAAATAAATATAAAAGAATTAAATAAAAAATCTTGATTAAAGGATGTCAATTAATGAAAGATTTTTGGAAAATAAAGTTGTTCTAATTACTGGTGCTGGAAGTGGTTTTGGGCGTGAAATGGCAATTCAATTTGCTAAAAGAGGGGCATCATTGGCACTAAATGATATTAATATAGATGGTTTAAATGAAACTAAAAAATTAGTATTAGAGGAATCGGATACGGACATTCTATTAGTAAAAGCAGATATTTCAAATTCAAGCGAAGTCAAGCAAATGGCAAAAGAGGTTTTTAACAAATTTGACAATGTTTTCGTATTGATAAATAATGCTGGCATTGATGGTGGTACATACAAATCACTATCTGCATCAGAAGAGATTTATGATAAAGTAATGGCTGTAAATGTTAAAGGAATGTGGAATGTTACCAAGGCATTTTTTAGAAAAATGAAAGGTCAAAGACAATTTAGACCTGTTAGAGCCAAAATAATAAACATTGCTTCTTGTGCTGGAACAAATAATGGGATTAATCCATTTATTGGAATATATAGTGTGAGTAAAGCTGCCGTAATCGCTTTTACAAAATTGTGGGCGTTAGAATTGGGCTCAAGTGACATTACCGTAAATGCAATTTCACCAGGCGTTTTTCTCACGCCAATATATAAGAATGATCCAAACCTAATCCGTCAATTTCTTAAATCTAGAGGTGTTAAGTTACCCATAAATAGAATTGGAAAAGCAAGATGGGTGGCTGAATTGGCATTATTCTTAGCTTCACCAATGGCTGATTATATAACAGGCCAAAATTTGATATTAGATGGAGGAATGACTGTTTCTATTAACAAGTTATAAATTTCCTTTTTTCTTTCTTTTTAAAAAAAGTAATTTAAAAGGAATGTTAATTTTATAAAAAATTATTTTCCACGACCCTTATTTGCTCGAATACTTGGGCGTGTTTTTTCTGATCCCCATCCTTTTTTTCTTAAACCTCTTGCTTTTTTACCAGCAGAAGTTAATCCCCTAAAAACCCTCTTTTTATTGGCGGATCTACAAATCCAATTTATTTTAGGATCTGATTTAATTACTGGATGATGAGGATCCACTAAAATTACTTCATAATACCAATTCTTTCCATCAGCATATACTTTATAACTATTCAAGACTTCTAAATTAGGATATTTTTTTTGTGCACGTTCTTCTGCAACCCATCTTAAATTTTTTCCTGGTGTGTATTTTGAAACACCCATGGCACGGGGTTTTCTTCCTCTTTTTGGTCTCACTTTGTGCATGCCACCTTTTCTAACTCTTACTCTTACAACTACATATCCTTGCTTTGCCTTGTATCCAAGTTCTCTGGCACGATATATCTTTGTTGGTCTTTCAACTCTCTCAATGGAGTGTCCTTTTCTAAATTCAATTCCCCTTTTCCAATGAACTGTTTGATATCCGGTCTCATGTTTTTCAAACGTCTCTTTTACATAACTATATCCAGACTTCATCTTCATCTTAATTTATAGTAATTAAATTACTAAAATTTTGAAAAATTAATTAATTTTACCTTTTTCTTCTATTCTTTTGTACCCTTCTAAATATTTTATTATTTTTTTGGCAATGCTGGTACTTGCATATATTTGGGTTTCTATAGTTTGGCTTCCAATATGGGGGGTTAAAATCAAATTTTCTTCACAATTACATAATTCTTGTTCAACTTTTGGTTCATTTTTAAAAACATCTAAAGCCACGCCCTTAATTTTTTTTTGTTTTAAAGCAATTATTAATGCATTTTCATCAACAAGATCTCCTCTTGCCGTATTTATAAATATCGTGTCTTTTTGCATTAAATCAATTATAGATTTATTAATGATATTTTTATTTTCATCACTTGCCGGCACATGTAGCGTAATGATTTGGGAATCTACAACCAAATCTTCTAAAGTTTCATAAACAAAATATCCTAAATCGTTTGCCTTTTTAATTGCATTTTTATCGTTATCAAAAACTCCAATAATCATGTCAAAAGCTTTAGCTCTTTTTGCTACTTCTTCACCAATATTTCCAAATCCAATGATCCCCAACTTTTTTCCACTCAAAATAAAGCCCATGTATTCATTTTTACACCATTGGCCACAATGAGTGGTTTTATCTGCTTTAATAATGTGGCGAGCTAAGCAAATAATTAGCCCAAAAGTCAATTCAGCAACAGAAACAGCAGGAGCTTTAGGTGTATTAATTACTTTAATATTTAATTCTTTTGCTTTTTTTAAGTCGATATTATCCAATCCTTTTCCAGCTCTTCCTATTACTTTTAACTTTTTTGCTTTTTCTAAAATATCTGCAGTTAGCTTTGTCCGAGATCGAACGATAATTGCATCGAAATCTTCAATTTCTTTTTTTAATTCTGTTTGTGAGATGTTGAATCGATTTACATATTCAATTCCATTTTTTTCAAATAATTCCAATGCATTTTTATGGATTTTATCTGTAATAAGAACTTTCATTTTATGGGCAAGATTTTATTATTAAAATTGGATTATTCAAATAACAGATAACTTATAGATTTAATTAATATCTTAAAAAATGTTTAAATAATGAACGCAAAACAAGAGGATGAAAATAAAGATAGTAAAAAACCTACAGTAATTAAGAAAAATGGTCTTCATGTATTATATGATGAGAAAGAATTAGAAGAATTTTATCCTCATTTAATGAAGGAAATTAAGAATAAGGAAAAAATGATAAAAATTGAAGGAGTAGTCTCTAATCTTCAAAAAAATATGAATGGTAACACTATAATAAAAAGAAATTTTTATGAAGAAAATCTTTCCAATCCTGGAGTAATAGATTTTATAAGAAGATGTTCAAATAATAAAGAAGCTGTTGAAATTTTAGATTTTTTATTAAAAAGAAATGAAATAACAAAAGATTTTTATGACGAATTATATTTTAGAATAACTCAAGAGAAGGATGGATTAAAAAGATTAATCAATGAATGTGGTGGGTTTAAAAAGCCTGGATATTACGAGAAGAAATTTTACAAGAAAAAAGCATAATTAATATATAATATTAATTAATTACTATCTTAATTAATGATGAATATATGACAATTTGAGCTATTGCTCATAGCTATGATAATGTCGCCCCAATCTGAAATTAAAAATAGAATCTTAGAAGTGCTCATTAATCTCTTCTAAAAAAGAAACGCCTTGATTTGTTAAGTGATATCTTTTTTTAACTTTTTTTATGAGGTTTAATTCTAAAAGTATTGGCATTCTTCCTTTTATGCATTTTAAAGACATACCAGAAAAAATTTGAATTGTATTATTATCATATGCTCCTTTTTTTATGGCTAATAATATTTCTAAACCTCTATTTCCAATAAGAAACTTTATATCTTTCAATTTTCTATTATTTAATTTCATTTATAAAGATATGAAATGTTTTAAAATTGTTTAGGATCATATTTTTCTGCTACAACGGGTTTAGTTTCCTTAGGGAGTAGTTTTCTTAAATATTCTGGAAAAGCAGTAGTTATTTGAATGTTAGTTTTTAATACAATATATATATCTCCCTTGTATGGAATTTCTTCTATGATATCGTGTTTTTTTAAGAAATTTAAATTTGAATTTAAATGGTCAAGAGTTCTTTTAGAAACTAAATTTGGTAATTTGTTCTTAGGAATTAATCCATTACGTAATTCTGAAAGAACATTATACATTCGAGGATCGGATATGATTTGGAATAAAATATAACTATCTTTTTCCAATTCTTCTTCAGTCTTATTTTCATACATGCTGAAATATTCTTGAACTCTTGGTAATAAAATATCTATTAATCCTTTTTCAACTTGATCAGGAGATTCTTCAATGAATTCAATAACACTATCGGGAGGAATTCTTTCAGCATTAACTTCTTTTAATAAAAGAACATATTTCTCAACAATTCCAATCTGGTTAATAAATATCAATTGTTTTTCAACAAGCGTATCCATCAATTCTTGAAAACTAACATCGGGAAAGTTTGTATCAAACCATTCTTTTAATTCTTCTAAAGAAATTGGTCCTTTAGATAATTTTTTCATTGTCTTGAAAATATGTTCTTCCTTTAATAATGCGGCTATTTTCTCCTCTTCACTCTTTTCTCTTGTATCTTCTAATGCTGCCCAATAAAGTTCTTTCACCCAAAGTTTAACAAGAGAATTGTTTTTAAAAATTCTTTCTTTATCTTCATCCTCTAAATTATTTACATCATTAATATAAAATGCTGTATAAATATCTTCATTGGATCTAAGTTTATCAGAAAAATCTTTACATAGATTAAGGATTTCTCTTTCAATTTCAGGAGATACTTGACGATCTACGATTATCGAAACCATTAACATTTCTTTATTTCCTCTTGCCCATTCAGAAGATATCTCAAAATAATAATTCATTGAAATACGATTCTCAAAAGAATGAGTGAAAAATCCTTCACTAACAGTTTGATCCATTATATTAGCAATTCTCTTTGATAATTGTTCATCTAACTCATACTCTGGATAAGAATAAAAAACAACGGGGCCTATTTTTCTATGAAAGTATGATAAAGTAACTATTGTTCTCAATGATTATATCTCCATTACTTTTAATTAAAACATTGACAAAGCGTTATTTTTTAAAGCATCCTTATAATATTATTGATATTATATTATTTTATATAAATAAATTTATCTCATAAAAAACTCCCGTAAAAATATGGTTCATGTAAAAATTGTAGGATTCGACCTTGATGATTGCTTGTTCAATTCAACTAAATTATCTGAAAATGCAAGAGTAAAAGGTCTTGAAGCAATGATTAGATTGGGATTAGATATTAATAAAGACGAAGGCATAAAATTGTTACAAGAAGTAGTTCAGGAATATGGTTCTAATTCATCACGACATTTTGATTTCTTTTTAAGAAGGTTGAATGAACTGGAAAACATTTCCATTCCTTTAAGTGAACAATACCAATATATCGCTGCAGCGGTAATTGCATATCATAAGGAAAAAATAAAATCAATTAAATTATATGATGACGTTGAACCTAGCTTTAAAAAACTTAAAGAAATGAATCTTAAAATTGCAATAATTAGTGATGGTCTTCCTGTAAAACAATATGAGAAAATTATTCGGTTAAACTTAATACATCTCGTAGATCATATTATTATTTCTGATGAAATCGGAGTGAGAAAGCCAAATCCCCGTCTTTTTGACTATTGTTTAAAAAAATTTAATATTAAATATGATGAAATGATATATGTAGGAGATAATTTAGAAAAAGATATTATTCCGGCTAAAATGAATAATATAATTTCAATTTACATTCATCGAGGCGGAAAGCATGATAAAAATCTTTCCAAAATTAATTTAAATAAGGAACTACATCCGGATTATGAGATTTATAATCTTGAAGAAATCATTCCAATTGTTCAAAACTTAAATAACTGAATTAATTTCTCATTATCATGGCAATAACAATTGCTTGTATTCAACCTCAAGTATATTCAAACCGAAAGGAATGTTATTCTGAAATTAAATCTCTAATCTCTCAGGTTCTAAATAATTCTCAGGAATGCGATATTTTTTGTTTACCAGAAAGATGGGTCCCTCTCTCTAAAGATATTTCTAGAAGCATTCAACAAGAGAGAGGGGAAGATTATAAATTCATAAAATCTATAGCTAAAGATTTTGGGATTAATATAATTTCTGGTGCAATTTGGGAAAAAAGAAATCATAAAATGAGAATTACAAGCTATTTATTTAGTGAAGATGGTGAAGAACTTGGTCGTCAAGACAAAATCCATTTATATGCATATGAAAAAGAATTTTTTGAACCTTCAACAGAACTCAATATATTTAAAACCAAAGCTTTCACATTTTCAATTTTAATTTGCTTTGATATGGCTTTTTTTGAAACTCCCCGATTAGCTGTGGAAAATGGTGCAGAAATTTTATTTTCTCCAACACAAATTAGAGAAGAGGGAATGGAAAATTGGGAGATATATCTTAAAGCTAGAGCTCTTGAAAATAGAGTCCCTTTAGCAGCATGCAATACTTTAGGTTCTTTTTTTAATAGAACTTTTATTGGAAAAAGTAAGATTATAACCTTTAAATCGGGATTTATAAGCCCTTCTAAATTAAAAATATATGAAGCACCAGGCAATGAAAGTGGATATGTTGTTAAAACAATTGATTTAGAATTTCCTAAAAAACTTCGTGAAATTCGGCTAGAAGAAAAAATAGATAAAAATGAAATAAAGGTACAAATAATTGATATATAAATTCTCAATACTTTTAACCAGCTAAGCTAAATTTTAAAATTTTTAAAAAGTTCTATCTTATTTTTATTTTTATTCACCCCTCTCTCCGTGGGGTTTAAATACAAAATTTGAAAAATCAAATAAAATAATTAAAATAAAAAATAATGAGTGAAATAAGTATCAATAAAAATTTCATAGGGCCTCGAGCCATTTTTGATAATGATTTTATTCCACCAAAAGTTTTATATCGAGAAAAAGAAATAAAAGAATTGCATTCTCTTCTTGAAGATTCCCTTAGAGATCACTTTAGTATGAATATATTATATCAAGGTATAGAAGGTATTGGAAAAAAAGTTATGATCAATAAAGCTATAACAGATTTAAGTAAAAAAGAATATATTTTTAATGATATTCGAACAATAAAAGTGGATTGTCAAGGGAAATCAATAGAAGAATTATTAATAACTATCATTACTAAGATTTTTAATCTGGTTGATTTTCAATTTGATTTAAAAAACCTCTGGAACTTAAAAATTCATGATTTATGGAATTTTTTTAAGTTAGCTTGTAAGAAATTTAAAATCAATTATCTCTTTTTTTTTACAAATGTAGAACATTCAATCCCAGAATTCTATAAAAAAATCCTTCAATATGGAAAAGACTCCCATTATAATATGATCTCAACAATAAATACGGCATTATCTCCTTCTTTTATTGAATTTTTTAATTCCTTTGATTTACAAATAAAATTAAAATTCTATGAATATAATGAACTTTATGAGATATTAAAACAAAGAGCACTGCTAACTTTTGGCAAGCACATTGATAATGAATTAATTCAATTTATAACGGATTTAATTTTTGAGCATCATGTCCCTGTACCCGGAAAAGGAATTAATATTTTAAAAATTCTTTATCCAACATTAGTAAAAGATTTTAATCTGGGTCTTTCTGAGATTTATAATTTAATTGGCAATCATTTTGGTCTACTTCAAAACTGGGATGAGTTTGAAATCTTAGATTATTTATCTAATAGTGGCATTTTAGCAACATTATTTTTAGATAATCTCACGAGTTATTTTCTTAATTCTACAAAATATTATATTAATAATTATGAATTGAGAGAATTATACTTTCTTGCATGCGAATCCATTGAACAAGAAAAGTTTATTGATGAATACTATTCTCTTTTAAATGATTTATATAAAATAGGAATATTGACATTGTCCTATAAAAACAAATTTAATAACATGCCTCTAAATATAGAATTTTTAAGAGAAAATGATCTCTTTTTCTTGTCGATATCTCCTTATAACCTAAAATTAGCAATTGATTCACTATTTAATTTTTAATATTTTAAATTTATTTCCTATACATGAATAAAGATTTCATTTAATAGAAACAAAAAATTTTGATACAGCTATAACATCTCATGTATTATTTCACTTTTAACTTAAATGTAATAAATTTAAAAAATCCAAAAACTTTGTTTTATATAAAAGAAATTCCTCAATTATCTTAAATAAAATGTTTATTTGAAATCTTACCATGACATATATTAAAAAAATTTCAATGACTGGGTTTAAATCATTTGGAGATCGTACAGTTTCAATTAATCTATCTAGTGGTTTTACTTGTATCGTTGGTCCAAATGGTGCAGGAAAATCAAATATTATAGATGCTTTATGTTTTGCACTCGGTAGACTGAGCAAAAAAACAATGAGAGCCAAGAGTTTGGAAGATTTAATTTTTGCTGGCGCAAAAGGAAAAAATCCATCACAAAGAGCGAGTGTCACAATATATTTTGATAATTCAGAGAGGATTTTTCCCGGAGATGGAGATACCTTTCAAATAACTAGAACCATAAAGCGAGGAGGAGGTGGCGGCTATAAAATGAATGGAAAAAAAACAACACGCCAACAAATATTAAATGCACTAGCTGCTGCAAATATTGATCCAGATGGTAGCAATCAATTTGTTTTGCAGGGAAAAATTGTTGAATTAACACATATGAATGCAGAAGAACGCAGGAAATTTATAGAAGAACTCATCGGACTTCAAAAATATGATGAAATGAAAGATGCTACACTTAAAGAACTTGAAAGAGCAGAAAGAGACCTTGGTCAGTTCGAGGCAATATTTAAAGAGGTTTCAGCACAACTCAAAAAAGTTGAGAAAGAAAAGAATGACGCTCTTGCTTGGAGAGAATTGGATGATAAAATTAAGCTATATAATGCTCAATTAATAGCTCTTCGCATTAATAAATTCAAGGAAGAAGAATCAGAGTTAGAAAAATCCATTGAAGAAACGATTAAAAATATAGAAAATTTAAAAGAAAAAATAACAAGGCAAGAAGAAATTCTAAAACAAGAGAATTTAGCAATGGAAAATATTCAAAAAACAATTAATATGAGAGAGAAGGAAAGAGAAGAGATAATTGAAACAATCACGCAATTAAAAACTGAATTATCTTCTATTAGAACTACTTTAGAAATAGAAAAGCAATCCATTGAAGAAATGAAAAATAAAATTAAAACATTAGAAAAATTACAAATGGTTTTAGAGGAGGGTCAAACATTTGAGTCATTAATTGAACAAGCTGAGTTAGAGATTAAAGATCTTGAAAAACAAATAGAAAGTTCTAGAGAAGCAATTGAACAAAAGCATTTAATTTTAGAGGAATTAGATGGAAATATAAGAAATAATGAGGATCTTAAAGCTTCATATAAAGCAGAAATTTCTGATATTAGACAACAAATTTCTTCTAATAAAGCACAGATAAAAATGTTAAAAGAAAGTATAAAAAAGAATGAAGAAAAGCGAAAAAATTTAGAATTAGAACTCCAACAATTAAAAGGTGAAGCTGAATCGGTAGAAGATGCAATAAACAAGACAAAATTAATTGAAAATGATATTCGTCAAAAAATAGATTTCTTAAAAAGTGAAATTGAAACGATCAATAATAAACTACATGAGATTGAAATTAATCAATCTCAAATTCAAGAGGAAAAAAGCTCACATCTTTCTCAAATGACGGAATTAAAGGCGAAACAGTCATCTGTATTGACTGAAATTAATATGTATGAAAATAATATTAAAGATTTGGAATTAAGAAAACAAAAAATTCAAAAAAAAATCGAAGAATTAAGCCAAGGAAAAGATGCGGAAGAAGTTATTAATCATATTTTGGTTTCTAAAGAAAAATTAATTGATGAGATAAATCGATTGAAAAAGGTATCAAAAGAACAAACCTCTTTATTTAAAAAGTATGAACAAGATTTAGAATTGCTATTAATGAAACAAGATAACCTTGAATCTGAAATTTCCGATAACCAAGCAAAAATTGACAATTTAAACACTAGACTAAAGATTTTAAGAAAAGATCTAATGAATTTGCAACGAGAAAAGCGAGATCTAGAATTAAAAGAGAATTCATTAAAAGAAAATGTCTTAAAAAATAAAAAAGAAATAGATTCATTAAGTGTAAAAAAAGAGAATATTCAAAACAGGATTGATGAATTAATAAAAGAAAAAGAATTAATTTCGAAAAAAATTGAACTTTCTGATAAAGAATATGAAAGAAATAAGGAAGATATTGAAGGAATACTTCAAATTTTAAATATTTTAACGCAAAATATCAATCTTTCAGTAGAATCAATTAAGGGAAGCATTCAACAATCTAATGCAGACGCTATCGAAAATTCAGCAGAAGATTTTAAGAAGTTTGTTTTAGACATAGTAGACATAATGAAAACAATAGAAACAATAACTTGTGAACCAAAAAAAGATGAAGAAACTACAGAAACCCTGCGTTCAATAATGGAAACACTTAAAATGTTTACAGAAAACATAGAAACTACAATTGAACAATTAATAAATAGGGTTAAAGAAACTGCAGATATAGAAATCCAACAATCAACATCTACCTTTGATAATTTCGTGCAAGATTTAATGGAAATCCTTGAAAATATTTACATATCTCTAAGAAAATTAACAATTTCAAAATCTCAAGAGTTATATAAACAGTTGGAAGAAATTTCGGCTTCAATTAAATCTCAAACAGATGAATTAAATGAAATTAATAACAAGCTAACAGAACATCAAATTCAACTTCAGTATAATGAAGAAAGCTTAAGAATAACAAACGATGAATTAAAAGATATTTTGAAGAATATTGAAGATAATGAACATCTCATAAGAGAAATTGAACAAGAGATAGATCAAAGAAAAAAAATAATTGAAGAAAAACAAAAAGAATCTTTACTTGAAGAAATTGAAAATATGAAAAAATTAAAAGAGGAATATTGGGATAAAAATTCAGAAATTCAAGAAAATATTGAAATGAAACAACAAGAATTAGAAGAAATTCAAATTAAATTACAGGAGTTAGGGGCTATTGAAACTTTTTATACAAATTTAAAGGAAATTGAAAATAATATTACAGAGTTAAAAGGTAAAATTGAACAAAAAAGTACTGTAATTGAAAAAATAAAACAAGAAATAAATGATTTGGAGAAAATACTTCAAAAAAATGATGAAAAGATTAAAGAATTAGAATTAGAAAAAGAGAAATATAGAAAGGACATTGAAAATTCGAGAAACAATATAGATGAGCAAAATAAAGAATTAGAAGAGATAATTGACCGATTAAGATCTCTGGATAATATAAAAAGATTAATTTCAAATGTAGAGGATTTAAAAAAAGAGGATATAATTTCAAGTAAAAAAATTGATGAATGCGAAAAAGCAATTCAAGGTTATGAAATCGAAATAAAAAACATCCAAAATAAAGTTAATGATGTTGAAAACATAATTAGTCAATTAAGAGAACAAAAAATAAAGGAATCTAATGAACAAAAACGAATTCAAGAAGATTTAAGCAAATTAAATAAGAAATTACAATCATTACAAAAGAAATTAAATGAATTGATTAAAAATAAAGAGCGAGAACATCAAATTGAATCATTAAGAAATGAAATCAAAACAAAAGAAAATCAAGTAAAGGAGTTATCTAATAAAATAGCAACAATAAATTCCCAATTAGAAGAAGAAAAAGAGAAAAGATCCAATAAAGAAATCGAAATAAATAATTTATTAAAAGAAAAAGAAATTTCCTGGAAAAAACAAAAAGAATATCAGACGACTTTAAACGGATTAAATTCATCATTGGCATTAGAAAATTCCAAATTAAATAATTACGAATCCAAAAAGTTAATGGTTATGGAGCAGATTGAGACACTTTATCACAGATCTAAAGATTTTGGTCCATTACCTGCAATTACCCCTGATTTAACTGAAAATGATATGCAATCCCAAATTTCAGAAGCGACCAAGAAAAAGAAGGCTCTTGAACCCGTTAATCTAAAAGCTATTGAACAATATGACATGGTTAAAGAAAGATTTGATGAAATTGACATGCGACGACAGACAATTCAACGAGAGAGAAAATCCATATTGGATGCGATTGAAAAAATAGAATTAGAGAAGACTAGAACCTTTATGAAAGCTTACCATGAGATAAATAGATCCTTTTCTCAAATATTTCAAAAATTATCACCAGGAGGTTCAGCTAAAATGATTCTTGATCGACCAGATAAACCATTTGAAGGTGGTATCAGTATTGAGGCTCGTCCACGAGGAAAAAGAATTTCTAGTTTAGAAATTTTAAGTGGAGGTGAAAAAACCTTAGTAGCATTATCATTTATATTTGCAGTTCAAGAATTTTATCCAGCACCTTTCTATATAATGGATGAGATAGATGCTGCTCTTGACGGTCCAAATGTTCATAGAGTTTCTATGGTCATTAAAGAATTTTCAGAACAAGCTCAATTTTTGGTAATCAGCCATAGAGAAGAAAATATTGTAAATGCAGATAGAATATATGGAGTGACGATGCAACAAAGTGGAATTACTGATATATTTAGCGTTGATTTAGAAGAAGAAGCAAAACGTTTACTCGAATTACCTGATGTTAAAACTTAAAGGGTGAAATGTTAAAATGTCTCAAGATAAAAGTGAAATGGACTCAAAATTAAAAAAAATGACAGTTCAACAATTGAAAGAGTTGGCTAAGGAGAGTGGACTCAAGATCCCTAAAAAAATAAAAAAATCAGAACTTATTACACTAATATTGAACTCAAATCTTTTTGATAATAAACAACTAAAAGATAAATCTGATGATTCTGAAGAAAATTTAGAAATAGAAATTATTGCTGGAGAAGAAAAAAAAGAAAATATCAAAAGAGAAACAAAAGATCTTAAATTTTGGCAAAAACCACCATTCTCTAGTTTATTAGATCCAGAATTGGCTAAAGATTCTAATATTGCATTTTATGATCTTGCATCGTTAGTCGATCAATTTTTTGACAAAATGCTTCAGGAAGATCTAATTAACTATAAGATATCCGGGATTGCACTTAGAACTTCAGCAGTCTTACATCATTATAAGATTTCAAGCATAATAAAAGAAGAAGAAGAAATTCAAAAGAAAGAAGAATTAAAGAAATTTCGTGAAAGGCATTATAAAACCATGCCTAAAGCACTTCCTCAGCCAATCCAACCAAAATTGCTTTTATCCACTAAAGAAGAGTTATTTGAGGCAATGAGATCAGCCATAATTGAGACAATGCAAAAAAAAGAGAAACTAAGAAGACAAAGATTAAAAAGAGAAGAACTAAAAAGAAAGAGACTTCAAATGCGTTCCAAAGCCCAATTGCCAAAAGAATTGCTCAAACACATAACTGGAAAGGAGCAAACAATTGAAGAATTGCATGAATTATGGTATAATCGAATTAAAGCAAAAGTTGAGATTGAAAATAAAAGAAATACTAGCTTATTTGAGCTAGCAGAAATAATAAAAGCGGAAGAACAAGATGAAATTGGAAGAAAATTTGCTTTAGTGAGATTATTTTTAGCATTAATGTTTTTATCCACTGGAAATAAACTTTTTTTATCTCAAGATGATGAATTTAAAAATATTAACATTTTTCTAAAAAGTAAATTACCAGGGTGAATTGAATGGACAATGAAAAAGCTCAAAATAATCTTAAAGAGAATCAAAATAATGTCCTTAAAAAAGATGTTAAGGATAAAGAAAATATTATCAACAACCAAAAAGATATGCCTAAATCAAGCTCTAATGAAATATCTGAAGAAGATAATAAAGCTATCGATGTCTCAGAAATTAATTTGAACCAAATTCAAAAAAATTTAATTGAAGGCGCTTTATATGCTGCTGGAAGACCTTTAGATATTGAAGAATTATCAATAAAATTGGATATAAAAAAAAAAGTAGTTGAAACATTAATCAATGAATTAGCAACAGAATATTTAGAAAGAAATTCTGCAATTATAATTGCTAATGTCGGGGAAAAATATCAAATGCAATTAAGGCCTCAATATATTGAAAAGATTTCTAAATTTTCTAAAGGTGGTGGTATTGCTGAAAAATATCTAAGGACCTTGACAATTATCGCATTAAAACAACCTATTTTGAAATCAACATTGGTAAAAATTAGAGGGAGCGGTGCGTATGAACATGTGAAATACTTAATAGATAATGGATTAATAAAAGCAGTTAAAAAAGGAAGAACTTTCGAATTAACTACCACTGATAAATATTCTGAAATGTTTGGTTTACCCAAAGATAAAGAAGAATTAAAGAGAATAATGATAAAGCAATTAGGTATTGAATAGCTTAAATGTTTAAGCTCTTATTTATATACTTTCTAATCTGTTAGAGAAAACTTTCCTTTAATATATGTTTGCAGGCTTTTCATTACAACCTTAATAACATGTAAAGGTATATTTTGTATTAATCTTGATTTTCTATGCCTATAATAATAACAAGAAACTGGAAGTTGTAATATTTTAAAACCTTTTAAGTACGTTAAAATAAGTAATTCTTGAGCATAATTATAAGTTCCTTTTAATTTGGACAATAAAAATTGAGCTACTCTCTTGTTAAAAACCCTAAAAGAAGTTTGAGTATCAAATATGAATTTATTCTTTAAAAGAATTTTTGAAATAAAAAAAGAAATTAAAAAATTCATCCATTTTCTCATAATTCCATAATTTATGACACTTGAACTCAAAATTCGATTTCCAACTATTATATCTCCTTTATTTTCATATAAGACTTTAACAAACCTTTTTATTTCAACAGGGTCATACTGACCATCAGCATCTAGAATTACTATAATATCTGCTCCCATTTTAATAGCATATCTCAATCCCCTTTTAAAAGTATAACCTAATCCTGCATTTTTTCTATTTGAAATGACGACAGCCCCCATTTTTTCAGCAATTTTTTTAGTATTATCTTGACTTCCATCATCAACGACTAAAATAGTTGTTAGATGATTTGGAATTTTAGGAATTTTACTTATTACTTCAGAAATAGTACGCTCTTCATTAAATGCTGGAATTAATATACATATTTTTTTTGAACTCATCTTAATGATTAAGTAAAAAAAGTTATTTAAAAAATAATATTTGCACTCCTAAATCTTCATATTTTTCTTCAAAATCCGGTTTTTCTAAGGTTTGATGGCTTTCATCAATTTCAATTATATTTAGTTCTTTAACCCTAATCGTATTTCTAATGTCCTCTTTTAATTCGTTCAGTAATTTAATCTTTTCTTTTCTTGCTGAAAGAATTATTCTTGAAATCTCTTTATTCAAGGGGAGCTTAAGTCTCGATTTAACATTTCTCAGATTTTTAATAATTTGAATGGCAACGTATCCTTTTTCTGCTTCCTGTTGAGAAATATTTTCATATGGAGAAGGCCACTTTTCTAAATGAATGGATTCTAATTTTATATGCTTTTTGAATAACAAGGAATAAATTTCTTCTGAAATATATGGCATTATTATCGACATTATTATTAATAATTTATAAAATAAGTTTAGAGCATTTTTTATTGAATTCTTTTTTAATTTTAAATCAGAAGAATAAAATCTATATTTTATAGATTCAATATAGTTATCACAAATTTCGTTCCAAAAGAAAGTACGTAAAATCATGAAACCCTCATGCCAATTGTATCCCTCAAAATTCATCGTTATTTTTTCTAATTTCTTATTAAATTCTGAAAAATAATAAGATTCAATTGGAGTTAAATCTTCTAAAATTGGTTCGAGATTGGATAAATTTACATCCTTAGCATTCAAATAAAGAAATCTGAAGGCATTCCAAACTTTTGTCAGGAATCTTGAAGCTCCAATTAATTGTTCACATCGTCTCTGGTATTTTTTATTAAATTCTTTTTCAGAAAGTTTTACTCTCTCCTTTAAAATTTTTTCATTCGAAACTGGTTGTTTTGTATGAACATTTATCCAAGTAAATTCAAAGGGGTAATCATCTCCTAGTGATCCCATTGCTGCCCATTGTCTTATGGCATCAACACCATAAAATGGTATGACTTCATCAGGAGAAATCATGTTTCCATAACTTTTTGACATGTGTCTCCCATCTGGACCAGCAACCATTCCATTAATCATGGTCTCTGAAAAAGGTGTTTTTCCAGTTAAAATTTTACACCTAAATAAAGTGTAAAATAACCATGTACGAATTATTTCATAACCTTGTGGTCTATGAACTATTGCATCCATGTATGTTTTTTTAAAAAAATCATCATCTTCTAACCATTTTGCAATTGCTAAAGGAGTTATGCTGGAATCAATCCAACAATCGCAAACATCTTTTTCTCCTATTATATTTTTACTATTGCATTTTGGGCACGTTTTCACGGGAGGTGGCGTTTTTACTGGATCTAATGGCAAATCTTCTTTATTTGGAGGAATAATTTCTCCACAATCATCACAATACCAGAAAGGAATTGGGGTTCCAAAAACACGTTGTCTACTAATCACCCAATTCCAATCTAATCCATTTGCCCAATCAATCAATCTTTTTTTATGTTTTTCTGGATACCATCTCATGTTTTCAGCAGATTCAATGATATCTTTAGTAAAATCTTTGACATTAATAAACCATTGATATACAGGTAAATATTCAATTGGATTTCTACAAGATGATCGTTCTGAGTGTACTATAATGCTATGTTCATAGTCCTCAATCTTTTCAATTAATCCCCTCATTTCTAAATCTTTAACAATCGCTTTTCTAGCTTCAGGAATAGTAAGCCCTTTATATTTTGAATTCTCATTCATTCGTCCATCTGTTGTAAAAATCTGAATTTCATCCAGATCATATTCCAATTTCCATTTTATGTCAGTCTCATCTCCATAAGTACAGACATAAACAATTCCAGTACCAAAATTCATATCAACAGTTTCATCCATGTATATTCGTACAATTCTGTCTGCAATTGGAATCTTAACTTGGGCTGCAGAAAGATCATAGTACCTCTCATCACGGGGATTAATCATGACAGCAACACACGCTTCAATATATTCAGGGCGTGTTGTTGCGATTGTAATGAATTCACCATCTCTCTCTACAAGAGGTAATTTTATGTAATATAACTTTCCTTTTTCTTCTTCATATCCTACTTCTGCTTTTGCAACTGAAGTTTGACATTTAACGCAGAAATGAGTAGGAAATTTTTCCCGATAAAGTAAACCTTTTTCATAAAAATCTATAAGAGATTTTTGAACTTTCTTCTTATAAGAATCATCCATGGTTCGATAAGTATAATTCCAATCTGTAGAATATCCTAAATCATCTAATTGAATTTTCATATTTTTTATATTTTTATCCACCCATTCTATGCATTTTTTCAAAAATAACTCTCGATCATCCTTTGAAATACCATAATTTTTAGCTACTGCTAATTCTACAGGCAATCCATGGCAATCAAAACCTTGAGGAAAATAGACATTATATCCTCTCATTTTTCTAAATCTAGCAACAAAGTCAATCCATGAATGATTTAAAATGTGACCCATATGTAATGTGCCACTAACAAAAGGAGGAGGCGTATCTATTGTAAATATTTTACCTCCTTTATTTATATCAAAAGAATAAATATTATTTTTTTGCCAAAAATCTTTCCATTTCTCTTGAACTTCTTTAAAGTTAAATCTTTTTGGAAATGAGATAGTTTCATCCATTTTTAACATTTTTCACTTGTTTTTTTGATCCAAATTTATTTTATTTATGACTTTTCCATCTAATAATAATAACAACATATGTGCTTCATAATTTCAATTGCTTTTCAAAATTACATGGTGGACCTGGCGGGAATTGAACCCGCGGCCTCGTGAATGCGAATAACGCGCCATTAGATGGTTAAGTCTAATAGACACGCGTTGCAGATTGAATAAAATTTTCATTCTAATAATCTGCCACTAATCTACAGGCCCATACATGAAAATGTTATTTATGATTGAAAACAATCTCTAACTAATAATTTTTACGCTTTTTTGCTCACATCTTTTATTTTAACATTAAACCTTGTGTATATGGAATAAAAACTTCATATGTTAATAACCTTTATAGTAATGAATTGGAAACAAGTAAAAAATGTGCAAATAGAATGGATTTAAACGCTTTATTAAAATTTAGAAATTTATGAAATTCTTCCTAAAATGATTAAAAATATTTCATTTTAATCTTTCAAATTTAGATAAAAGGGAATTATTTATTTTATTAGTTCAGAAGGTTAAAAACCATTAAATTATTATCTTTAAAGTTATAAATTATCGTTCTTTATTAAATTACAAGTAAAATGTCTACAAATAGCACATTACTCTAAAGAAGTTTATAATATGATAAATAAAGAAAAATTTGAAGAATTATTTTTAAAACATTTAATAAGAGATATTTCAGAAGAACCAATTGATATAGTATTGTCGGGACAATATGGCAAGGCTTTAGAACTCTTGCGGGATGCAGAATCAACAGGACTTTTTCCTGCTTTAGTCGGACCGCCTGGAGTGGGAAAGACAATTTTATGCAGGTATTTTGCCAGTTTAAGGGCAAAAGAGAATAAAAACAAGAGTTTCTATTGGCTTACAATGGATGAATCCATTAAACCGGCCCATTTTATCGGAAATTTCGGCGAATACGCGCCGAAACCGAAAGTTTTGATCCCGCCATAACTCTGAAAAAAGGATTTGTATTAGAAGCATTTAACCCCGGGCCATTATTAAGTGCGATGCTCGAAGGTGGAACCTTTTTAGCTAATGAGATCAATAGAGCTACGGAATATGCCCAGAACACGTTATTAGAACCTTTAGAAGAAGCATCAATTAGTATACCTCATTTAGGGAGAATCAAGGCTGATAAAGATTTTTTCTTCATATGTGCTATGAATCCAGAAGAATTATCTGGAACACATAGGTTATCTGAAGCGTTAAAGGATCGAATTAAAGTCTGGATTAAATTAACTTACCCGGATAAAGCTACAGAATTAGATATCATTCGAATCAACTTACCAGAACATTTTTCAATAGAAGAATCAGAATTAGAATTGATTTATTCAATTATTGATGAAACTCGAAAAAATAAAATAGATATTGAAACCCCTGCATCAATAAGAGCAGGAATCGCTATAGCAAAATTATTAGCAAGACGAAAATTACTAGAAAAACAAGGAATAATTAAAGAGAATATTTCAATTTATGAATACTTATCCGACATCACTAGGCACGTTCTTCTTGGCAGTATTAAGCCAAAACCGGGAATAAGAGTAGAAAATATTATTGAAAATATAATACATAAAACTTTAGGGGGATAAGGGAGGTTTTAAGATGGGGATCTTTCCAGAAAATCCATGTGAGTTTGCTGTTGATTTTATTAGAAAAATGAGAAATCATCCTGATATAATTCAAATACCTTCTTCAAGACAAGTACTTTCAATCCCCCGATTAATATTATCTCGATATTATAGAAAAGGAAAAATTACCCCAAATGATTATATTGAAATCTGTACTGTTACCTCCTATCCAGATAATCAAGAACTAGCTAAAAAAATAGCATTTGAAATCCTCTTTCCAAATTATAATAAAGATATTATTGAAAACTTTTTTAATGCAACAAAAAGTATTAAGGAACCAGATGAAGATTTCATTAACCAGGAATTGAAAACAGAATTAGATAAGATTCAAGAGATGATTGAAGAAATCGAGCTCTCAAATAAAATAGATTCCGAAACTATAGAAAAATTAGAATCTTTTATTGATGAGTTGAAACAAAATAAAGATAAAGAACCTTATAAATCTGCAATGCACTTTTTCAATGATGAATCTGAATTATATAAAGAAGAAATATCTTCTTTGGAAAAATTGATTAATGAAGCAAGAAATCGTTTGGAACAAAAAATAAATTCATTAGAACCCGAGGATATTGAAACAGCAGTCAAATTAGGATTTGATGAACTAATAAAAAAACATTCATTAAGAGAATGGGAGAAACTAACAAGCGAGGCGCTTAAAAATCAAGATGTATCTCAACAATTAGAAGAACTGCTTAATAAAGGAAAATTAAATGATTTAATACAATCATTAAAATTCATGAAACAAGCTGTTAAAGATAAAAATTTTCAAGAGTATTTAGAAAGCATTAAAGATCAATTAAAAGATCAAATTAATACCCTAAATCAATTGTTTAATGTAGCAAAAACATTAGAAGAAGTACCTAAATTTGATAAAGATAAGGTTTTAGAGAATTCAATCAATCAATCCTCTTTTGAACATAATTTTAACGTTGCAAATTCTCTTGATCAATATTTCGGGACGAATTTGAGAGCAGATTTACTATCAAAATATTCAAATAATAAAGAAAAAATGAAAATGAATCTCTCATTGGAAACATTAGCTAAAAATGCCATGGCAAATAAATCCTGGAATTCGCTTTTTAATCAAGCCCTTAAAAATGCTATTCAAGCATCTAATGCTAAAAAGTTCAAGAATGAAGCTTTTAAAGCCTTATCACATCAATTACAACAATTAATGAACAGTTGTCCAAACGTATACTGTAGTCAAAAGATAAAAAATAAATTGCCAGAAATAATCTCAAAATCTTTAGAAACGTGTGAAACACCTGAACAACTAAAAAATACTGTAGAATTCTTGCGAAAAGTAGGGTTAAATCCGTTACCAGAAGACATAATAAAGAAAGGAAAACAACTGAACATGCCAGAAGAAGATATCTATGAATTAGTTGAGCCTAATTATCATCTTTTAAAGAAATTGATTGAAAAAAATCGAGGTGATTTTCAAAAGATTAGTAACTTACTTAATCAAATTAAAGATCAAATAAATCCTGAAAGATTTAAAGAATTAATGTTAAATGCTTTAGCTAACAATAATCGAGATGCATTAGGTGCTCTGGGACATTTTGATCTAAAGGATGCCATATTAATGGCAAGACAAATTGCTGGAAAAGAAGGACAAGATAAAATGATCTCTTGTTTAAGTGCTGGATCTGGAGAAAATCTATTAAAACAATGGTTTAGATATAGAAAAGAAATTCCTGAAGATGCCAAACTTAAGGTTAAAGAATTAGCAAAAAAGATGTTATTGGACTTAGGAATCTATTATTCTCGAGCACATTTAGGAACTTCTGCAACTGGACCTATTCCGATTAATGTTGTAAGGCCTTATGCCGTAGGAGATGATTTTGAAAATATTGATCTTGAAGAAACTATTTTTAATTTATTAGAAAAGGGGAAAAAATTAGATCATATCGAATATGATGATTTTTATGTTTTTGAAACTGCAAAAGGATTGCGCTCTGCTTGTTTTGAGTTAGATATTAGCGGTTCAATGGCAAATGAAGAAAAATTAGCTTATTTGGCAATCTGTACAACAATGTTAATATATGGCCTAAGAAAAGATGAGATTGGTGTTGCATTTTTTGAATCTGACACGCACGTTTTAAAAAATATTTCTGATAACATTGATCTAGATAAAATTGCTGATGAGATCTTATCAGTCGAAGCTAGAGGAGGTACTAGAATTCAGAGTGCTCTTGAATGGGCAAAGAAACAATTTAAAGAAAAAGCAAATTCAAGAGAAAAATTAAATGTTCTCTTTACCGATGCAGAAATTTTTGACATAAAACAAGCATTAGATGAACTCAGGATTTTTAGATCTTTAGGAGTAGATTTCATCTTAGTATGTCCCGAAGCTTCCTATAATATAAAAGAAGCTAAAAAAATGGTAAAAGTGGTTGGCGGTCAACTTTTAACTGTTAAAAAATGGGAAGATTTTCCAAAATTGATATCTGATATCATTAAATCTCGATTTTAAAAAATGAATGAAAAAATTTTTTTAAATAAAATAAAAGAAAGGTTGGATCAAGATTTACTGAAAAAAGCAATAGAATTTCCAAGAAATCTGATCAATATAATTAAATTTGAAAGAAATCCCCTTGAAATTAGAACTATCATCTTGGATAATGAAAGAGAATATCATCTCATTATTGATGAAAGTAAATCAGAGATATTTCATGACTGCCCTACATTTTTAATTTATTCGGATTTAAAGGATAAATTTTGCATCCACATCATTTCATTGCTTGTAAATATAGATCCAATTATTTCTGAAAGAATTCTCTCGAATATAGATAAATATAATTTAGTTTCAGAAGATTTTGGAGGAAAAAAGAAAAGTGAATCTTTTCTACAGTTAGCAGATTCCTGTTTTATGGCAAGAAATTGGATTGAAGGATTGAATTACTTAAATAAGGCATTAATTAATAAAAATGAAAGCAATCATGTAGTAAAACAATATTTAGACTTGTCAATTCAAAATGACCTTTTTATTGAATTCTTTGAATTTTTACAAAATTGCTTTAATATAGGATTAGAGAAATTATTTGAGAAATACTCCACTAAAATTATTACAGGTTTTAAAAAATTTCTTAAAAGTGTTAAACTTTATTCTTTTTTTGATATACTATTAATAATTGAAATTATTGATAATTTACTGTCTGAAAAGCAGTTTAAAGAATTATTTCTCAGAAATGACGTGATAGAAAAAATATCAAAAATGGTTCAATCAAAAAACTTTAATGAAAAATATTTTTCATATTACATTTTAAACAAGCTCTTGGAAGAAAACATTATTGTACTTTCAAATTTAGAGAAAATTTTTGCTAATTCGAATTATGATTATTTTAAAAATGAAATTGTTGAATATTTCATTGAAGAAATCGAAAATTTTACCGTTATTGACAAATTAAATTTAATGAAAAAACATTTTGAAATATTTAAGATTCCCAAAGATAAATATATAGGATTTTATAAACAATATGATGGAGAATTGAAAGATATTCAAAGGAAGTTATATTTAAAAAAATTTGCTTTTCTAAAATTAATAATGGAAAAGAATAAAATCATAAAATCGAAAGTTAATTTCAGAAAAAAGAGAAATTATTATACAATTACTCATGATAAAAGAAATGTCGAAAATCCTGCATATAAATACATATTACAACATATTGGATTTTTCGGAATTAATGATTCTAATATCAAATCTTCGGATTTAGGAATTAATTTCTTCATAATTAAAGAATTGTTTTCAGATGATTTTACAAGATTCCCTGATATTTTTTATTATAAAAAACAATTTTGGGGTGATGAATCAGAATACTCCATTAATTTAATTGATGGTTTTAATTTATTAAGAAAACCAATTAATTATCATTATAATCTTGTAGAAAATTTTTCTGAAATTAATGATATCATAATTATTGAATGGGATTTAGCTAATAAACCACTTCAAGGGAGTATAGTAAATGCTTATGGATCACAAATTATAATCCCTGATCAAAATACTCCTCTATTTTATGATTTAAAACCATTTGATTTATGTTTTTGTAGAAAAACGCCAGTCAAAATTGAGAGAAACATAATCAAAACTTTAAATGTTTTAACAAAATGTTCTTTTAAAGACGCAATAAAAGGCATTGAAAATGGCCTTTCTTTCATAGAGGGCTATTATCCATTATCATTAGTTAAAAAAGTAATTGAAAGAAAAATTAACGTATTTGAAGCATATTCAATGGTAATAAATAATCCAAATCGATCCTTTATTCCAGATTATCAAGATTTCATAAAAGCATTTCAAGAATTTTTATTCAAATTTATACAATCTAAAAAAGCTCATGTCCTAAGTCAAATTAAATCAGATCTCTCACATTATACAAAACAAATTTTAACACTTTTTGGCCTTGATTTTGAGTTAAGTGGAATGGATCTGCCATATACCGATATTTTGAGGGATGTATTAAGAGATGACCTTCCATTTAATAAATTCAAGGTATTATTTTTAGCTAAAGTTAATGAATATATAAGAGGATTATTAAAATCAGGAGTTCTTGGAAGTACAAATAGGTTCGATGTAAAAAAAATGAAACATACATCTTTCGTAAAATACATAAAAGAAATTTTAGAGATTAGAAAGCGAGAATTTGAAAATTGTCCGGTAAAGATTCTAAATAAGGAAGGAAAACAAATCATAGATATATCTAAAATTTCACAAACTTATTATGGACAAAAAATTTTGAATATTATGGCGATAACTAATGATAAATTCCTTACATTAAAAGATTTTAATAAATTTAAATCGATTTCTAAAAAACTAGGACTTAAACTAAAATTTATGGATAAAAATTAATCATTCTTTAGAAATTTAAAATTTTTTCCATGTTTGGATGAATACTCCTTTTAAGATCAACATATCTAAATGTGGATTTAAAATTAAAATTTAAAAAACTTTTTCTAAAAATAATAGTTTAACAAAAAATATTAAAATAATAACCTTATGGAAATATTTAAATATAAATCTAAAGTAAAATCCACTAATTTGGAAACTTTTTAAAAATTTTTTTATCTTTTCCTTTTTTCCTAAGTTAAATTAATATTATTATCGAAATTTTATTAATATAAATTCATTGATAATATGAATTATCATGGTTAAAGAAAAATACCAACATCCTTCAAAGGATATTGTTGAGAGCAAAGGAACAATCCTTAGAGGAAAAACTATTGTTATGTGCCTAACTGGCTCTGTTGCAGTTATAACGGCCCCGATAATTGCTAGAGAATTAATGAGACTTGGAGCAGAAGTAATCGCTGTAATGACTCGTGCCGCTACCGAGTTAATTAATCCTACTTTAATGCATTGGGCCACAGGAAATCCGGTCATAACGAAATTAACTGGTGAAGTGGAACACATATATTTAGCAGGAGACCGCCCAAAAGCCCTTGGTAGAGCTGATTTAGTTTTAGTCTGTCCAGCAACAGCAAATACAATCTCAAAAATTGCTAATGGAATTGATGATACGCCAGTTACTACTGTTATATCTACTGCTTTCGGTTCAAACATACCTATCGTCATTGTTCCAGCAATGCATGAAAGTATGTATCATCCAATTCTCGAAAAAAACATCTCCACCTTAAAAAAATATGGAATTGATATTTTAGGTCCAAGAATTTCAGAAGGAAAGGCTAAGATTGCAAAAGTAGATGACATAATTGATCGTGTTATAGACTTGTTAATAGCTAAAAAGGATCTCGAGGGAATGAAGATTTTAATAACAGCAGGACCTTCAAGAGAATATATTGACGAAATCAGGTTTGTGTCAAACAACTCATCTGGTAGGATGGGAGTCGAAATTGCAAAAGAAGCTGCTGCTAGGGGTGCAGATGTTTTATTAATTGCTGGAAAATGCATGGTGAAAATCCCTGATTATATCAATACTATAAATGTTGTTTCTTCTGAAGATTTCATAAGAGCCGTAAAAGATGAATTATCTTATAAAGATTATGATTTCTTCATTTGTGCCGCAGCCATTAGTGATTTTACGCCGATAAACCAGATTGAGGGAAAAATTTCTTCCGATGAGGTAAAAGAGCTTCAAATAAACATGAGATTAACGCCAAAATTGATTAATGTCGCAAGAAAAAAAAATTATAAAGTTTTTATTGTAGCTTTTAAGGCAGAAACAAATGTTTCCAAAAGTGAATTAATTGATAGAGCATATGACCGATTAGTTAGATCTGAAGCGGATTTAATAGTCGCTAACGATGTGGGCAGAAAAGATATAGGTTTTGGGAGCAAATTTAATGAAGTTTATATTATTGATAAAGAAAAACACATTCATTACATTGAAAAGCATTCGAAAAGATATATAGCATCTAAAATATTAGATATTGCTTTAGAAGCTTATAGAGTAAGAAAGATTAAATGAAAAAATTTAACTTTTTTTAAGTTTTATCGTAGTTTAAAAAGATTTAAATAATAAATCAGTTTCTTTTCAAAATGTATGATTTAAACTTGCAAATTATTTAGAACTTTTATAAGTTCACATTGAACAATAACTAACTTGTAAATATCTAATTAATATATCTTACTTAATATATGATATATAAATCACAAAAAATCGGAGTGAATAAGAATTTCATCAGAAGAAGAAGGAAGGATTACTCAAGGGACAATCGCACAATTCATGCGAAAGAGAACGCAATTAGTGGGGTTTGAATTTGGTTATTGGAAACACGCCCAATATGTTGCTGAATTCTTAGATAATGCTTTAGATGCTGTTGAAACTTTTCAATGGAATGAACTAAATAAAAAAGATTCAAATATAAAATTTACATTGGATCAAGAATTATCGTTGGAAAATCTTTCAATAGTCAAAGATTTGTTTGATGAAGAGGTTGAAGTCATAGATACTAAAGAAAATATAAATGAAAAAAAAGAAGAAATCAAAAAAATAGACAAGTCAAAAATAGAAGTTGAAAAAGAAGTTCAAAGGATTATAACAGATCTTAATGAATTATTAGCACCAGTATCAAATATTATTGATGTGGAACCAATTGTAATTATTAGATTGAGAGAATCCGAACCACCTTCATTTTTAACTTCAGAATTAAGTCAAAAAAATATAATGAACTATACATTTGAGATCTTTGACAATGGTATTGGAATGAACAAGGGAGACCTACGAAAGTTTGGAAAATATCTGGCTTCTTCGAAAAGCTTAAATTTGAGACAAACAAGGGGTAGTCAAGGTTTTGGGGCTCCTAGTGCTTTCAGTGATGCTCAAAATACCACGGGTAGGCCTATTGTGGCAGTTTCTAAAACTGCCGATATGGTATATGCAATTGTTTCAGAATTCTTTACCACTTCAAAAAATGAAAAAAGATATATCATTCATCCAACAGAAGTAGATAGTCAATTTCTCCATGGGACTTATATTAAACTCCATTATCTAAATGTAAAATATATCCGAGGATATGCAGATTTATATGTTAAAGAAACAGCTTTAATGAATCCTCATGTTACTATTATCTTTATAGATCCTTATGGAGAAGAATGGATTTATCCAAGATTAGTCTCTTCTTTCCCTAAAGAACCAAAATATGCAAAACCACATCCTTCTTCGACAACAATCGGCGATCTTCAAGATTTATTAGCAAAATCAGAGAATCAAACCATCTCTGCTTTTTTACAAGAGAATTTTGTACGAATTAGCGCTAAGACCGCTAGACAAATCATTAAAATTGCTGAAAGAAGCCTTCAGGATAAAAAAGGCATTCTAATTTTGAAAAATGGATACATTACGATTCCAACTAAAAAAAATGATGAGCTGTACTTTTTAAGATATGAAAAAAGAATCTATGGGAAATCAAAAAAACCGAGAGATAAATTAATAGTTTATGCCTTAAAAAATGAAGAATTGTTAAATGAATGCCTGAAATATATGGAAAAATATCAGAATCTAAATAAAGAGTTAGATAAAATAAATAATGAAATTAAAAAATTAAACCGAAAATTTGACACGATAGATACAAAAAAAGAAAAGAAAGCTTTAGAGAAAGTAATAGATCAATTCTTAAAAAAGACCGGAGATGTCAATAAACAAAAAGAAGAAATAAAAACTGAAATTGATAAAGTAATTTTGAGTAAAATAGATAATTTGATTGAAGTAAAGAAAACAAATATCTTAGATAAATTAGAAAAGAATATTAATGAAATTCTTATTTCTAAAACAAAACCGTCAGAATTAACAAATGATCAATTCAATTCTTTATTTCATGCTTTTAAATCTATAAAATATATGGCACCTCCAACTGATACTGCAATACCAGTAGGAGAAACTGTTTTAGAAAACACACTCATTAAAGAGATTGGGTTAAAAATCTCGGATAAATTTGATGATTTTGATACCCCAATTGATAAATTACACAATATTTCAGAATTAATTGAATCAAATACAAAAGATATTATCGTTAATAAAGATAATCTTATAAAAAAAAGAGCTAATTATTCAGAACAGGATATTAATTCTGAAACTATAGTCATTAGTTCTAAAATTCTTTCTAATTTTGAAGTCTTGATTAAAGACAAAGCAAATGGTGATGTTCACGCTTTACTTGAAAAAATATTGAATTCTCCAAATCAAGCTTCAAATGGAGAAAGATACAAAGATATTTTTGAATTCTTTGAAGAAAACTACAATAAAGATGATGATTTTGTATCTGCTGAAACCCGTCCTCCCACAAGTGGAAAAGGTTTGGCATATGTGGTGGAAGCTGCGTTAGCATATTGCAATGATCCAAAGCGATTAGATACACCTAAAAGATCTAGAGATGTTCTTTCTCGATTTGTCAATCGGACTCCAAAATTAAGAGATAGCGCGGATTGTGCCATAACTAAAGCAGTACAATCCGTAAATTGGAAGAATTACAAGTTAGATACGTTTGATAACAACCTACCAAAAGGACCGATTAAATTATTAGTTAATGTTTCAGGACCTTTCGTCCATTTAATGTTTAAGTCTCAATCTAAAAACGCTTTAGCTGATGATGAGGATTTAATTAGAGAAATTAAATATTGTCTTGAAGCAATTGGTAGAAGATTAAGAGTATATTTAAATAGAAAAGCAACGATAAAAAAAAGAGAAAAAAGAGCAAGCCTTATAGAAAAATACATTCCTATTTTTGTTAAAAGCGTTTATAACATCGCAAAAAATGGTAATAGTAAGTTTAAAAATAAAATTTCTTTAGAAGAAATGGAAGAATTAATGAGACAAGCAGTTCGAGGTAAAAAAGTACCAGAAATGGAACGAAAAGAAAAAGAAATAATAAAAGAAATAAAACCAATGGCTAAGCCTCAAATTACCGTTGAACATGCCGTGGAACACCCAAAACCTGTTAGAACAAAAGAATTTGTAAAGAAACCTAAAAAAGTGGAAAAGAAAATGCCTGCTAAAGTGAGGGCTACTAAAGAAATTATAGAAAAAACCAATCTTGAAATTGAAAAAGAACTTGTACAACTTGGAACTAAAAAAGAAAGTATTGCTCCAGTTCAAACTAAAGAAAAGGTTAAAAAAGCCATGGCTCCAGAAATTATTATGAAAAAAGAAGAGAAAAAAGAAAGTGTTCAATTAACTTTACCAGTGATTACTACTGAAAAAATATTAAATGCTCTTTCAGATGATTGGCAAAACATTAAGCACTTGATTTTCAAATTAAAAATTAAAGACACAATGGATGCTAGGTACTTACAATCTCGATTAAAAGATCTAGTGCGAAAAGGTAAGGTAGAAATGCAAGTTATAAAGAATAAAAAACATTGGCGATTAATTAAAGGTGATTGATAAAGATGGCAAGTAAAACAAAAGAAATTGAATGGGATTTAAAGGCAACTAAAGAGTTATTTCAACAATTTTTAAAAAGAACAAGAGAGATAGATAAAAAAACTAAGTTACCAGAGGATACGGTAAAGATTGATGAATTGAATAGACAAGAAGTTTTAGATAGAATCTATCGTGTAGTAGATTCAATCATAGAAAAAATTTATAACACTGGTAAACCGTATATAAGTTTACCAGCAAGAACAAGTACGAATATAATATGGGACGAAGAAAATGATTTATTACTTTTAGGAAAACAGACAACAGAAAAACAATTCCATTCTTTAGCTAGCGTTGCAGATATGACTAGGCTAATTAGAGTACTTGAGATTGTAGATGAACTTCTAAGAAAAGATATTCATGCCACAAAGCGTGAAATTTTTTATAATGATGTTAAATTATTCGGTGATCAAAAAAATAGCGATAAAAGTATTGAAGATATTGCTACAATGCTTTATACAACTAGAAATTCAACCCATATTGTTGCCTCTGCTAAAGGAATGTGCGTTGGGAGGTTAAGAATAAGAGATAGAAACGATATTATCGATCTTGAGGGTTTAGGAAGTGGAGGATGGATGATATCACCAATGTTAGATAATATTGAAATTCTAGAATCTGATGCTGAGTTTATTTTGGTAGTAGAAAAGGATGCTGCAATGATACGTCTTTCTGAAGCGAGATTTTGGAAAAAATACCCTTGTATAATCATAACCGCTAAAGGTGCGGCAGATATTGCAACAAGAATGTTTCTACGAAGATTATCAAGAGAATTAACTTTACCCGTGTTCACATTAGTAGATAGCGACCCATATGGGCATTACATTCATTCAGTATATCTTAGGGGCTCTAAAAGGTTAAGTTATGAAACACCCTTTCTAGCGACACCAAACATTAAGCTTTTAGGTGTTTTAACAAGAGATTTGGATAAGTACAAGATTCCAAACATTTGTAGAATTCCTATGAATCAAACAGACATAAAAAGAACAAAAGAATTATTAAATGAGGATTTTGTAAAAAAAAATAAAGAATGGGAAAAAGATCTTAAACTAGCTTTGAAATTAAAAGTAAAAGCAGAAATACAGGCATTATCATCACATGGTTTTGAATTTCTAACCGATAAATACTTGCCAGAAAAATTAACTACTGGAGATTGGATATAATGAGGTGAGAACTAAAATTAAAAGGTTTTATAAGAAAGATGGTGGCGTGGTTCAACTAATTGATAAAGAAAAAATGAAAAATTGGCCTATAGAATTGCCACTAATATTCATAGAATACGTTAGAAATAATTTAATCAAAACTTATAACGATCCAAAAGTTCAGAAAGAAGTTGAAAAGTATTTAAATGAAATTTTAGAAGATATTGCAATTCCAAGATTAATAAATGTTTTAAAAGAAGACATTTCTGATGAAATTTTAACTGCTTTGGAAAGAATTGAAGAGTTAGCAAAAAAGAAAATTGAAATGATAATGCCAATAAAACCTTATTTAGATGATTTATTAAAAAATAAAGATAAAAGAATCAGAGAATTATCAAAAAACATTTATGAATTATTTAATAAAGCTGAAAAGCGAAAATTATTAGCAGAAAAACGAAAAATAATGCAACAAAAAGAGAGAGAATTTTTAGAAGGAAAAATTTCTAATGAAGAATATGCTAAGATAAGAAAAGAATATCTACTATTAAGAGAAGATTAGTAATCATGAACACCAAGCAAATTAAGGAAGAATTCTCGCAATTCATCTTAAGCAATAACGTGATAGGTTTTTTTGAAACGCCTATCAAGCTTAAATCTGGACGATTATCTTATTATTATATAAACTGGAGAACGATAAGTGAAGATGTTTTTTTATTAGATAAACTAGCAGATTTCATCATTTCTTTTACAGAATCTTTAAACCTCAAACCTGATTGTTTTTATGGAGTTCCAGAAGGTGCCACAAAAATTGCTCTAATCACGCAATATAAATGGGCTAAAAAACAGCCAGATTTTGCTCCTAGGAAATACATTTTACCAATGGGAAGAGGAAAACCAAAAAATCATGGCGAAATTAAGGATAAATTTTATCTTGGAGCTCCTAAAGGCAAGATAATTGTATTAGAAGATACTACTACAACTGGTTCTTCTTTATTAAAATGTCTTGAAGATTTAAAACAAATAGATGTAGATATTATAGCAGTTATTGCCTTAACCAATAGAAATGAAATAACAGAAAATGGAAAAATTGTTGAAGAATTGGTAAACGATCTCGGAATTAAATATTATGCAATGAGTGAAATAGTTGATCTTTTGCCTAAATTAAAAATTGATGAAAATATTAAAGACCACCTTAAAAAATATTTTAAAAAATATGGTTATAAGAAAATTAATCTTTGATCTTTAACTTTTTAAGTAAAAAGAACGCCATATTTTCAGGATTTTTGATATTTCATTAAATAAGAATTGTTCAGCATTGGTTAATTTTTGTTCATCATTTAAGGATAATTCCGATTTTGATAAATTCAATACTTTTGTTAAGCGAGAGTCAATTATATTAATTAAATAAGAATTATATAAGTCTAAGTCAAATTTTGGTCTCTTTTGACTTTTTACTTCATTTTCAATGATGATTTTGAATTCCTTCAATTTATTTAAAAAATATGGAATTTTATGTTTGACCAATGGTACATTTTCCTTTTCTTCGATGGCAAACCTCTGGACATCCGTGCTATCACATTTTTCTAAATTATGAACTTTTAAAATACCATGTTTAATAAATGGGAGCGCTATAAATAATTTTAATTTATATCTCTTACCTTTCTCAAAAGGCCCAAAATTGGCTTTCAAAAAAGAGAAAGATTCTTGGTCTTTAACGCATTCAGTAAGTATCTCTTGATTTTGAAATTTAAAATTAATTCTTGATAAGTTTTCTTGAAATTGATTTTCAAACATTTGATTTCTTAAAAATGATTAAATTAATTTTTTCTTTATTATTTATTTCCTAAGAAATAAAAATTATTTTATTATTTTCGTTTTTTATTAATTATTAGATTAATATACTCACAAGCTTAAATGAAAAAACGCAATGGATTATTTGATTTTTGATACAAATATCTTTCAAATATTGTTTGGAAATAGTACTTCAATTACATTATTTATTATTTTTACATGTACATTCATATTTGGAACATATTTGATGTATTCTCAAGTAGCTTTAGTATTAAAAGGAGAATTTAAACTTAAGGATAGAATTCAATGCTTAATTTTTGGATTCATCTTCGCACTGGCGATTATGATTGTAATAAGTATGGCATTCATTTTTGCTATAGACACGCCTTCATTTTGGAAAACTGGGATTTCGCCCCCTCCAAAAGTAGATTCTTTTTTTATTCTCTTTCCATTTTTTACTTGTTTATTATTCCTTACAATATATCCAATTGTTGATTTCATTTTTATATCTTTAAGTAGAGAAAGAGATGAGGGTTTAACACCCTTTCATTCCTTTTTTAGTAAGAATGTTATTAATAAAAACAATAATAAAAAATATTCTTTAATCATGGCAATTGCAATCAGTTTAATTTTTATTATGCCCCCGTTATTTATTTTTCCTCTTTTTGGAGTCCCTCTCTTGCTTATTTGGATTTTTTGGGCATTATTTTATCCTCTTCTCATTCTAAATTTCTATGGTTCAAAGGGATATATTGCTGGAATCTCAAACCAATTTTATCATATTCCAGAAATGAAACGATATCTCTTTCTCAATTTTGAAGATCCAAAGAGGGGGATGAAACAATTTAATTCAATGCCTTTTCCTTATATCTTATTTGGTTTAATGTTATTTGTTTACGTATGGGCTTGGATATCCTTAATCCAAACAATAAATTACTTCTTTACAGGTTCATTAGCGATATCCACAATGTCCTCCTATTTTGTTTATGTTACATTGTTTTTTGGAATTATTGGATATTTTACAAGATTTTGGGGAAGAAAAGTAAAATATCGAGGCATTGACATCTATTTTTCTTCATACTTGATTGCTGCTATCGGAATAAACGTTTTAGTTAATTTTTTAATTGTAAATATTAACCTATTATCAAAATATTTTAATTCTTGGGTTTTAACCCAAAATATTGTTTTAAATTATAAGCTCTATGTATGGCCATCTATAATAGAAGAAGTCTTCATAATTTTATTCACAACATATTTCTTTTTATCAAAAAAAAGCGAATTCAAATACAATATAAAAATATCTAAAATTACTGAATGCGGTCAAACATTTGACACTTTACCATTATTTAACTTAATTAAAAGTTCAAATAAAGATATAAGGGTGTTAGCAGAGCAAACCTTAATATTGTTATATGAAAGAATTCCTCTAAAATCTGAAATTGATATTAATGATTGGAAATATAAAAATTTATTATTAGATTGTCTGAGTGATTCTCATCCTAATGCTAAAAAGATAGCATATAAAATATTAGTAAATTTAGAGACTGCTGCTCCAAATTTAATATATCCTTGGATTAATGAAATCTTAGAATCCCCTAATCATGAAAAAGTAATTACATTTATTGAATCTTTAATTGAGACCAAAAGTCTTGTCTTATTAAAAAAAATTCCAAAAAGAGTTCTCTTTAACTTGTTAAATGATAATGAATGGCGCCTAAAAATATTAACATCAAGAATAATTTCCTTGTTAATTATAAAAAAAGAAATGACCTTAACGGAACAAGAAATTAATCAAGTTTTAGAAATTCCTAATATCACAATTCAAATTAATCTTTTAAATGCATTTGCAGATTCTTCATTTTCTCTTCCTTATGATACTTTAATTAAAAAATTTAATTCACCAAATCAAGATATTAAGGCAGCTGTTTTAAGAAACTTGAAGAACATTAATTTAGAAAAAATTCATAAAAGTTTATTTAAAGATTTAATTAAATATTTAAGCGATCCAAATGTTTCTTTAAGATCATCTATTTTTGAATTAATTTCCAGGATTGGTTCCTTTAAAAAGTTAAATATTCCCATCAATCCTTTAATAGAGGGATTATTTGATCCAAATCCTAATATAAGGCATTTTGCTGTATTAGCGTTAGAAAAATTATATCATGAGGATCCAAGAGCTTTAGATTTGGATCAAATCATCATGAGAATTGACCCAAATAATCGTGAAATTTTATTAAGCATTATTTCATTCTTAGGTAAAATTTGGGATAAAGATCCTGTAAAAATCTTAACTGCATTCTTGACTTTTATAAAAATGGAAGATGAGGGGTTAAAAGAAAAAATTTCGGATATATTAGTAGAAAAATCCATTCAAAACCCCTCTTTTATCATAGATAACTTGATTAAAATTAGAGAAAAAGCTCGTTTTATTTCAAAAGGTATTATATCAAGAACAATTATCAATATAGCAAACAAAAATCCATCAAAAGTCTTACCTATCTTAAATAATTATTTAAAATCTCCTGAATTTGATGTTAAATTCAATACAATTCTCACTTTTGATGGTTTAATAAACACACAAGTAAATTTGATAGATTTAGATATGATCGTAAAAATTATAAGAGATGATCCAGATAAAGATATTAAAAAAATTGCTATTCAGTTTCTCTCAAATTTAGTTAAAAAGGATCCATCTTTAATAATAAATTTTGTACCTGAATTATTAAAAATAACGTATGATGTAGATTTATCTTTAAAAATTTTAATCTTTAGAATTCTTTTAAATATAGCAAAAAATTTTCCGGATCGAATACCTTTAAATTTTATTATAGAACACATGAATGAAAAGGATTCTTTCATACGCGAAACATGTACTAAAATTTTAGGTTTCATTGGATATGAGGATCCTAAAAATTCTATTAAATCAATTTTAAAAATTTCGTTAAAAGACGATGATTGGATTGTTAGAGATGCAGCAATAAGTAGCTTAGGGAACATTCTTGCAAATTTAAAAGATAAGTCTCAAGTGCTTAATGAAATTATTAACCTTCTTGATGATGAAAATAAGTGGGTGAAAAGATCATCAATGAAATTGTTATCATCACTTAAAGATTTAGATCCTTCTAAAATCCCGTTTAATTTAGTTAAAAAAAATATCTATGATGATGATCCTAAAGTGCGAGAAGGAGCAGCGAATTTACTAGTAATCTATGCAAAAGAAAAAATTGAAATGATTTTAGATGACATAATTAAACTCTTAGGAGATGAGTCCGAATTTGTAAGGAAAACAATGATAGATGGGATGGTAAAAATAATTAATTCTATTGGATTATCATCAGTCCTTTCCACTTTATTAAAAAATTTAAGTGATGAAACTTCTTTAACTACTCAACAATCAATCGCAATTATTTTAAGTAGGACGGCGATTCTTGAAGAAGATAAAATTAAAAAAAGAATTATTTCGCTATTAAAAATACGATGTGAAGTCTCACAAGATCCAATAATATGTAATGCTTTAACAAAATTAAGAGAAAAGTAAACATATCGAATAAATAAAAATTATTTGTTAATTTTTTAAAATTACTTTTATCAAAATTTCCACTAAATCAATGCTCTCTTTATATTTTTTATTACTAAACTTTATTCATCTCTTAATATGCTAAACCTTTAATAGAACGAATTAAAAAAGATTAAGGATAATTTTTGTTATATTATCCAAAGAATTAAAGGTGAACCCGCTTGACAACACCATTATCTAAAAAAAATGTGCCCATTCCTAAAATACAGAGATTTGAAAATTTCTTTAGACTATTTGAAGAGAAACCGGGTGTTTTTAAATATTTAGAAGAAATTAATGATATAATTGCAAAAGGGAGCAATTCTTTAGTAATTTTATACGAGGATCTTTTAGCTTTTGACCCACCTCTAGCTGAACTTCTCAGAAAAGATCCTCAGACTCTATTAGAAGATGCTATAGAGGCTTTTAAAAATATTTTAAAATTTCAAGGGGCTACGATATCTGATCAAGATTATTTTGTTAGGATAACCACAAAGGATGAAAAAAGTCCACTTGCTATTAACTTGAGGAGTCTAAGGGCAAAACATATAGATCAATTAATTTGGACAAAAGGAATTCTTGTTAGGAGTTCTGTTATTCGCCCAAAATTAGTTAAAGCTTCTTTTGAATGCTCTCTTTGTGGAGCAAAAATTGAAATTCCTCAATTTACATCAAAGATTAGATGGCCGAAATTTTGCCAAAATAAAACTTGTAAAGCAAAATCCCAATCTGATTTTCGTTTAATCTCAAAAAACTCAGAATTTATTGATTGGCAGAGCATTATGATTCAAGAAATTCCAGAAGATTTGCCACCAGGAAGGATTCCAAGATCAATTCAAGCTATCTTAAAGTACGATTTAGTTGATATGGTTAAACCCGGAGATCGCGTCAAATTAATGGGAATATACAAGTCAGTATTAGCTCAATCTCCTAATAGTATGAATAGCAATTTATTTAAGACCTATATTGACGTGAATTATATAGACCCTGATGATAAAAGTGATGATATTATTGAATTATCAAAAGAAGATAAGGAAATTATTGAAAAACTTTCAAAAGAGCCGATGATTCAGAAAAAAATTGCCAGATCAATCGCACCAACCATTTTTGGTAGAGACGATCTCAAGATGGCAACTGCTTTATCCTTATTTGCTGGAACAAGAAAGAAAAAACCAGGAGGTGGTCATAAAAGAGGTGATATTCACGTTTTATTTGTAGGAGACCCCGGAACTGGCAAAAGTGTTCTTGGTTCTGAAGAAATTTATTTAGGTATTAAATCAAATGATAAAGTAAATTGGAAAACCTCTCCAATAGGAGATTTTATTGATAAAATTATTGAAAAAAATCGTTCTAATCTATTTAAACGAGCTGATACTGAAATTGTCAGATTTTCTAAATCTAGTCCATTTTTTACATTATCTCTAAATTCTGCTAATTTAAAAACACGTGTAACAAGAATAAAAGAAGTAAGTAGACATAAAGCAAATTTTCTTGTTCGCATTGAAACTCAAACAGGTCGTTCAATAATTGCCACCCCTAACCATTCTTTCATAACTATAAAAGATGGGAAATTATTTATTTTAGCTGCTGAAGATATTGTGAATTATTATGAAAAAAAGGTGCTTTATCTACCCATTGCTAGAAAAATTGATCTCCAAGAGAATTTTAATAATATTGATCTAACTGATTTCTTAAGTGAAAATGAATTAATAAGCTCCCAAACAATTAAACAACAAATCTCTTTTCATAAAAATAAGGAAGTATCTCTTAATACTGCTGCTAAAAATTCTAATATTATGAGAGGGACTTTGCTTATTTATGAAAAAAAACCACAAGTTTTACCAAACGGAGATTATATCAGGACTAAATATGATAACTCTTGGATTCCAAGATTTCTTCCTTTAAATGAAAAATTTGGTAGGATTATTGGTTTTTATTTGTCAGAGGGGGATGTTCTTAAAAATTCTATAAGAATAAAAAATACCAATAATGAAATAATTGATCTTCTTAAAAATGACTTTATCGAAATCTTAGGAAGGGTTAAATATTACGCTAGTGATGATACGATTCAATTTCATAGTGGAACAATGTCAAAATTATTTGTATTCTTTTTTGGAACTCACGCATATCATAAAAAGATTTCAAGTATTTTTTTATCTACACCAAAAGCATTTCGAAAAGGTTTACTTTCAGCATATTTTACGGGGGATGGTTATATTGAAAAAGAGGATCTATATATAGAAGCAACTACAGCAAGTAAAAGATTAGCATATACAGTTTCTGATTTATTAAGTACATTTGGAATATTTAGTTCTATAGGACGGAAAATTATTAAATCTGGAAAATATAAGGGAAATATTTATTATAATATTATTTTAACAGGAGAAGAAGTAATAAAATTTTATAATAGAATTGGATTTTTATCAACAAAAAAGCAAAGAAAGTTAGAGAAGGCGATATTAATCTCAAGAAATACTTCCAGATATCAAAAAAAAGATATCATCCCAAATTTTGGAAATATTTTACAAAAAATAACTTCTGATTTAGATTTAATAAGTCGTAGGAATACATGGATGAGAAATTTTTTAGCAGAACTTAGAGGTAAAACTCAAAGACAAAAAGCTGGGCGCTTATATTTAAAGAAAATTGCCACTATTTTGGAGGATTTATATGAGGAAAAAAACAAACCATTAAATAAAGATTTAATTTGGTTAAAAAGTTTAACTAATTCTGATATCCTGTGGGATCCAATAAAACATATTGAGATCATTTCGAAAAATGTTTATGTTTACGATATTGCTACTGAAGATCAGAATTTTATAATAGCAAAAGGAAATCTTATTGTTCATAATAGTGAAATACTTAAACACGCAATTGAAGTATCTCCTAGAGGGTTATATACTTCTGGAAAAGGATCAACTGCCGTTGGGCTAACAGCAGCAGTAATTAAAGATAGTGATACAGGACAAATGAATCTAGAAGCTGGAGCAGTAGTGTTAGCTAATGGTGGAGTTGCAGCAATAGATGAGTTTGATAAAATGAATCCTGCCGATCGGTCTGCCCTTCATGAGGCAATGGAACAACAATCTTTTCACTATTCTACTGAAATCTTGACCGCAGATGGAAAAAGAATCACTATTGGAGAATATGTTGATAAGATTTTAGAAAACAACAAAAGACATGTGATAAAAGGCATTGATTGTGAAATTCTTCAATGCGATCATCTTTCTTTATATACAACAGACTTTTCAAAAATTATGATTAAAAAAGTGAATAGAATTAGTCGTCATGTAGCTCCTAATTATTATTATAAAATTACTTTCTCAAATGGAAGGAGCATAATAGTTACTCCTGAACATCCAATATATGTTTTAAGAGATGGAAAAATAAAATGCATTGATGCAAGTTCGTGTAAAAAGAAGGATATTATCCCCCTTCCAAAATATTTACCGAGTCCAAATATAGATGTGTTTCTACAAGATTTAGGAGGGGAAAATAGAAAAAATTTTAGAAAAATTATTTTCCCTCAAAAAATTACCTCAAATTTAGCAAGATTTCTCGGATATTTGGCATCATATCATTTATATTACTCAGATGAGAATCAAGAAATTATCTTTTCAAAATATAACAAAAAAATAATCCAAGATTTTCGAGTTCTAATAGATAAGATTTTTAATATAAAAGTTAAACATAGAATACATGAAAAGAAATTTAAGATTAAAGATGAATCAATAAAAAAACTTATTTCATGGTTAAAATTAAATTTCCCAGATTTGTTAAAAAAAAATGAAGATAAAAGAATTCCTAGTAATATCTTTTTATGCAAGAAAGATATAATTAGTGAATTTCTTTTAGGATCTTTTCAAGTGAATTTGGAATTTAATGGAACATTCAGATCAATTTTGGTTTCAAATGAAAAAATCGGAAATGATTTCCAAGATTTATTTTTAACCTTGGGTATTCAAACAAAATTAATTCATGATAAACAAAATAATACGATTGGAATTAGAATTAATGAGGAAGATCTTTACTTATTTACTGAAAAAATATTGAAATTTGACAAAGAATTAACGCCTACAATCAAAAAAGTAATTAATCATTACAATGGCGATTCTTTTTACAGGAATAAATTACCCGTTGAATTTTACTTAAAGATAAATGAAATTAAAAAATCTTTAAACTTTGACCAGCACTCAGTTTTAACTAATTTCTCAAATAAAATGCAATATATTGACAGCAACATTGTCATAAATGAAATTGAGAAAATTAAAATCTCATTAAATGGTAATAAATCAATCGGAATTAATCTAAATATTGGAAGAAAAAATTTTTTAATCACATGTATCTCTAATGAAAATATAAATAAAGTAATAAAAGAAACGTCAGAAATTGAAAAATTAATTAAATCTGACCTAAAATGGGGTTATATTGAAAATATTGAACGCATTCAGAATGAAGGAAAGTTCTATCAACCTTGGGTTTATGATTTAACAATTGAACCATCTCATTCTTTCATCTCTCAAGGAGTTATTTTACATAATACGGTCAGTATTGCTAAAGCTGGAATTATTGCAACTTTAAAGGCGCAAACTGCCATAATTGCTGCGGCAAATCCGCGTACTGGAAGATATGATCGTTATAAGACTCCAACTCAAAATATAAATCTTCCGCCGTCCCTTCTATCAAGATTTGACTTAATTTTTGTAGTTATTGATCGCCCGGATCCCGCAGAAGATGCTCAGATGGCTGAATTCATCTTAAAGAATTCCATGTATGATCCTGATAAAAATGCTGATGATTATGTAGAAAATATAGCTCCAATTCCTCCAGATTTATTGAAAAAATATATCAAGCATGCAAGAAGGACTTGTTTTCCAACATTAACAAATGAAGCAAAAGAACGTATAAAACAATTTTATTTAGAACTTAGAGGCCAATATGACAGTGAAGATGCAATCGTGTCAATTTTAGCAAGAAATTTAGATGCTTTAGTAAGATTAAGTGAAGCTCATGCTAAAATGGCTTTAAGAGAAAAGGTTCTTAAGAGTGATGTAGAAGAGATAATTAAACTATTTAAAAGATATCTCAAAGATACCGGGTATGATGAAAATACAGGAAAAATTGACATGGATAGAATTTTAGTTGGGCAATCGAGAAGCGTAATAAATAAACTTGATCGCCTTTTAAGCAAATTGAAAGAGATTTTTGAAGAGGTTAACTGGAGAGCAATTGAAAAGAGCAATGCAATTCAAATAATAAGTTTAGAGGAAAATCTCGATGAGAAATGGGTTGAAAATGCCATAGAAGAATTAATCAAAGAAGGCACATTATATGAGCCTAGAAATAATTTGATAAAATTAGTAAACAAAGAAGAATAGACTAGTTTTAAAATACTTTATTTTTATTTATAACAAATTCTTTAAGCTTTTTTTTATTTTTAATTCATAATAAACGAATGAATAAATATTTGAGAGTGAAGTTTTTATTTCACATGAAGAAGTCATTAATGATTTAAAAGAGGCTATAAATGGAGAATATTCTGCAAAAATTAAATATGAATTATTTAGTAATAGAGCTCTAGAAGAGAATCTTTATGAAATTGCATACTTATTTAGAGCAATCTCATTTGCGGAATCAATTCATATTAAAAATCACATAAAAGCTTTAGAAAAGATTCTAAATAGAAAACAAAATCTAGAAGATATAATTAACATTAATGAAAATGATATAAAAACTCAAGTAAAAGATACAAGACATAATTTATTACAAGCCATTCAAGGAGAAACTAACGAATTTAAAAAAATGTATAAAAATTTCATAAAAAGAGCAAGTAAATCAGGGTTATTTCTAGCTGAATTTTCATTTGATTTAGCACGAAAAGCTGAACATGTTCATAAAAGATTATATGAATCTTTTTTAAAAAAATTGGACAATGATGAAGGATTTACTAAAATAAAACTTTATGTATGTAAAATTTGTGGAAATGTGGAAATTGAACTTGTTCCTGATAAATGTCCATTATGCGATCACGATAAAAAGTTTTTCATTGAAATTGAACCTTAAATTCTGAATTTCAATAATACAAATTATAATAGAGATTCAAATAGTGAACCGATTCCATAAGAAGCTATGAACCCTATAAAACCTATTATTAACATTTCAATTCCACCCTTAATTTTTGATTCACTGGTAATTCTTGTTTTGAAAACTCCAATGAGGAATAATGCAAAAAATGATATTGCTGAAGATATGATTAATGATATATATCCCATTGGAAAAAAATAAGGAACCTGAGGAATAAAAGATCCAACTATGAAAGAAATAAATGTTAATAGCGCACCAATAAGCGGGCTTTCTGGGAGTTCCAATCCTAATTCACTCTTAATTAAAAAATTAAGCCATATTTCTTTATTTGAAGTAATTACATTCACACATTCTTCAAGAATTTTTCCATCAAATCCCATTTTTCTAAAAATATCAGCAACTTCCTCTTTTTCTTCTTCTGGGAAAAGTTCTATTTCTGCTTCTTCTCTTTTGATTTCATTTTTAACATAATTATATTCTGATTTGGAAGATATATATTCTCCTAACCCCATGCTGATTGCACCCGTTACCATAGCAGCAATACCGGTTAATATAACAATAGAATTATCTCCTGTAGAAATAAATGTTGCTATGGCAACACCAATTAATAAGGTAAAAGTAGATATTAATCCATCATTTATCCCTAATATGATACTTCTTACTTTACCCCCTCCTACTACATGTTCTTCTTTCCTTTGAGATATAATGAATCACCTTTTTTACTCATCTAGTTAATAAAATATAGCTAAATTTTATCAGATTTTAAACCTTTTATATTTTTATTTTGTTTAAACCTAATTCAGTTAATTTTTCATATGAGGGAAATCCTGATTCTGGATCCCATTTTCGAATTTTATAATATATTTTTCTCATTTTTTCAAAATTTGGAACATTACCTTTTATTGGCCCTTCTTTTAATGGAGTCAGCATTATTTTTGGTATATTATCCCTTGAAGAATTTAGCCCCATTTTTATATTAAATAATCTCTTGATGGTAAAAATCTTTTCTCCAATAAGTTTAATTGAATCAATATCGAGGTTATATCCCATTAAGTTGTTTATTAATTCACACATTACATTAACTGGTGGATTAAAAAAGAAGCACGCTATTAGACTTGAATATAGTGATCTATAATCTTGAAGAATTATTGTACTTTTAACCGCTTTTTTATTACTTAAATTTGTTGGCATTTTTCTTATACCAAGACTACTATAATTAACATCAATGGATGATCTTAACACCTTAAAAGTATCTGCTGTTGTATGGCACGCTCCTCTAGGGCTAAAGGCATATGTAATCGCCATTGAATAACAAAACCGTGGATCATGATAAGGAATTTCTAAATTATTAACCGTCGCAATATTTTCTTTTTCAATCTTGAAAAAATTTCCTAAATAATTCGATCCTTCAGCTAAGATTTTACCAATACCTTCTCTATAAGCAATTTTTCTAATCAATTTTAATGCCGGAACAGGATCTCCCCAATCTAATTTTAAACCATCAACATCTCCTTTAGAAATTTTACCTTCATTATATAAAGTATATAATAAAGCAATTGAACTGCTAGTGCTTATTGTGTCCATCCCAAAATCATTGCAAGATTTGTTTGCCATTATGATCGACTTTAAATCACTATTTAATATCATTGAACCAAAACCAGCAATGGTTTCGTATTCTGGCCCTTCACATTTAATACTTTTCTCTTTATTTAACGAGTCTGAAATTTCCACTATCTTTCCGCATCCAATAGGGCACCCATAACATGCCTTATTTCTCACATAATAGTTTTTTTTCATTTGTTCTCCTGAAATATTAACAACATCATCCCATCTCCCCTTTTTCCAATATTTAATTGGTAAATCCCCAATAGAATATGCTCCCAATACACCTCCACTTGTGCCTAAATCCCTTAATAATCTTGTAACTGTTGAATTTAAAATCAAAGAAAAGGCTTTTTTAATACTTTGTTTAAATTCTTTAGGATTGAAAATGTTAATCTTATGAGTTTTACCCCTAACAATAATTGCTTTTAAATTTTTAGACCCCATGACAGCTCCTAATCCTGTTCTACCTGCTGATCTCCCTTCTGCATTTATATTAGCATATTTTACTAAGTTTTCTCCTGCTTGACCAATACATAAAACTTTTCCATCTAATAAATCAAAATCTTTTTTTATTTTTTCACTTGTATAATAGGTACCTTGACCCCAATATTTACTAGCATCTTTTAATTCAAATTTATCGTTCTCAATAAATAAAAGCACGGGGGCCTTAGATTTTCCTTTTATTATTATCCCATCATACCCAGCTTTTTTTAATTCTGGACCAAAAGACCCTCCACAATTCGCTTCCCCCCATAACCCGGTATAAGGTGATCTTGCGCATACAACAAATCTATTTGATGCGGGAATTCCACTTAATGTAAAAGGGCCTGTCATGATTATCAAAATGTTATTTTGATCTAAGCCATCGTTTTGTTGTTCGATATTTTCAATTAAATATCGGCAAGAATATCCCGCTCCTCCTATAAACTCTTCACATATTTTCAAATTTAATGGGATGGGAGAAATTTTTTCTTTATTTAAATCTATCGACAATAATTTACCGGAATAACCATATATTTCATTATTAGAATCCATAGTAAAAATTTTGATATTTTAATAAAGAATAAATTCATAAATATTTCATTTAAACATTAAGGGATTAAATTTCGTGCCCATAATAAAATTTACTATTGATTTTAACTTAAATGTATATGAATGTATGAAAATCTTAGAAAAAATTAAAGATATGTAAAATTGATGATATAATTATTAAATTATTCTAGGCTATTATCCATATAAACATGATTTTTTAATCATTTAGTAGGTTTTAAATATGAGAGCTGCCGTGCTTGAAGATGTTGAAAAATTGATTTATAGGGAGGATTATCCTAAACCAAAAGCAGGTCCCAAAGATGTAATTGTGAAAACACATTATTGTGGGATATGTGGAACTGATGTTAAAAATTATAAATATAAAATTTATCAATTACCACTAATTATGGGCCATGAATTCAGCGGTGAAGTTGTTGAAATAGGTTCTGATGTACAAAATGTTGATATTGGAGAAAAAGTTTGCGGAATAAATGTATCTTTGAGTGTTCAACAAGGCGAATTGGATGGTCTAGGAATTTTTCGGGATGGAGGGTTTGCTGAATATGTTAAAGTACCTGAAAAATACCTCTTTAAAATTCCTGAAAATATCTCTACTAAAGAGGCAATAATGATTGAATCTTTTGCTAATGCTGTGAGGGGTGTGAAACTTTCCCAGTTAAGAGAAAATGAAAACGTGATGATTATTGGGGGTGGAAATATTGGACTTTGTTTTTTAGAATATATTGTTAAAACAAAAAGTCCGAATTGTATCGTTGTCATAGAACCCCATGAATTTTTAAGAAATAAAGCAATTGAATTTGGTGCAAGTGAAACATTACCTCCAAACAAGATGAAAATTAATAAATTTATCAAAAAGAATGGACCTCCATCCTTTATTTTTGATTGCGCGGGATTTGAGCAAACATTAAGACTTGCTATTGATTTAATTGACAAGGGAGGGACCGTGCTTTTGGAGGGTGTAAATAAAGGAAATATTACTCTACCAATGTTTCTATTAAATTCGAAAGAATTATGTTTGAAGGGTTGTTTGGGCCACGACAGGGAAGACATCTTGGAGTCCATTGATTTATTCGCTAAAAAAATAGTTAATGGGAAAAAATTCATTTCTGAAATTCATCCATTGAAAGATATCTCAAAAATTTTTAATAAATTTTTCGAAACTGGTGAAAGAAATTTCATAAAAGTGGCGATAAAGATTATAAATTAAAAAATAGAAAATTCACCCCTTATTATTTTGATGAATGATTGTTTCAGCTAAGAAAATGAAAGATTTTTCAATATTTTCTCCCTCTTTAGCAGAAGTAATAAAATAAGTTTCTGAATTTATAGATTTACTTAATTGAAGAAGACAATCTTCTGAAATTTCATTCTCTAAATCACTTTTATTTGCTATTAGGATATTTGGTATCTTTTTATAATTATTTATTAAATCAGGATACCAAAAATTAACGATTTGTTCAAAAGTTTTTTTTCGCGTTAAATCTCCAACGATCAATGCCCCGCTGCTCCCTTTATAATATAATGGTCTCATTCTTGACCATCTCTCTTGACCAGCAATATCAAATAGTTGTAGAATGACAGAATCTCCTGAAGAAATTGTTATTTTTTTAGTATATATGTTTGTTCCTATGGATGCTCGATATTCAAAAATGAATTTCCCTGAGACAAATTTCTTTACTATACTCGTCTTACCAACTCCAGGATCCCCTATGATAATGATTTTAAATTTGTAATCCATGAGGTGCATCTCTTTCATTTGATTTAAGTAAATTTATTACTAAGAAAATTATTTAGAAACATATTTATATTTATGGGACACATCCTAAATTATTAAAATATTTGGTATTCTAATAAATTTAGGCGATTATTATGGCTACCGGAATTATTTATGATCCAATTTATTTAAAACATGATATAGGAATGCATGTTGAAAGTCATTTAAGATTGGTTACAATTATGGACTTTTTAGAGGAACATGGTGTTTTAAAAGACCCTAATTTTAATATGATAAAACCTAGAAAAGCAACAATAGAACAAATAAAATATGTCCATACAGAGAGATTAATAAAAGAAGTAAAAGAAGCGTGTGAATTAAGTGAAAAATCCGGAAGAATACAATATTTAGATATGGATACTGCTGTATCCCCACATACATTTGAAGCTTCTCTTTATTCAGTAGGAGGAAATCTTCAAGGTGTTGATGAAATTCTTGCTAATAATATAAAAAATGGTTTTGCCCTGGTAAGACCTCCGGGACACCACTCAAATTCATATAGATGTGCTGGATTCTGCATCTTTAATAACATTGCAATAGCAGCAGAATATTTATTTCGAGAAAAGAATGTTAAAAAAGTTGCTATTATTGATTGGGATTGCCATCATGGAAATGGAACACAAGATATTTTTTATAACGGCTCTGAATATGGAGATATTGTATTAATTCATTCACACCAAGATCCTACAGCATTTTATCCCGGAACTGGCTTTTTCAATGAAATTGGGGAAGAAAAAGGAGCTGGAAAAATAATTAATTTTCCAATGCCACCTGGATCTGCAGATGATGCAATAATGTTATATTTTCAAGAAATTGTATCGCCGGTACTCAATGAATTTAAACCAGAATTCATCCTAATTTCTGCTGGTTTTGACACTCATTGGACTGATAGATTAACCAATATGGGATGGACATATCAAGCACCAGCTAATTACTTAAAAAAAATTAAGGAAATTGCAGATAAGATCTCTAATGGCCGCATTTTACTTACATTAGAAGGTGGATATGAAGTGGATAAACAAGCTATTGCGGTATTTAATTGTCTTAAAGTTCTTGATGATAAATATAATGAGTTAATAGAAGAAAAACCACGAAAATCGGATCCAAGAATAGTTAATTATATTCAAAACAAACTATTTCCAAAATTAAAAGATAAATTACAACCTTATTGGGATTGCTTTTAAATTCTAGAAGTTTATATTTATAAACTTTTCTATTTATTTATATCACAATACATAAAACAAATTTTTGTTAGAAATTAGAAAAGGAGATATAGATGTCAGAAAAACAGAAAGATAGTAATGATAATGATTATAAAAAACCTTTAAAACCACCGTCCATGCCGCCACCATCTACTCCCCCGCCATCCATGCTACCACCATCAACACCACCTCCATCCATGCCACCACCATCAACACCACCTAGTCCGCCTCAAGAACATAAAATTTCATCTCAACCACCTTCGATTTCACCACCTTCACCATCATTCACTCAACCAAGTATCCCACCACAGAAAGCCCCACAAAATATACAACAACAGTCTTTCGTACAACAATCAATGGAAGAACAACAAGTCCAAAAAATTGCTGGTCCAACACAGGCAGAATTTAATGCGCTAAAAATCGAGTTAGAACAAAAGGATAGAACAATAAGAGAATTACAAGGTAAAATTGAAGAATTAAATAATCAATGTAATAAATTAAATGCTCAAATTCTTGAAAAAGATGGAAATATCAATCAATTAATGGATCAAATTAAAAATTTACAAAATACAATTAACAATTTTCAAGCTCAAATTAATCAACTTAATAATGAAAAAGCTCAATATCAAGCTCAAATTCCTCAATTACAAAACCAATTAAGTCAAATTCAACAAGAAAATTTAGCTTTGAAGCAACAAATGGCTCCTTTACAAGCTCAAATTAGAAAATTGCAAGAAGAAGTAGCATATAAAGATAAGAGGATCCAAGAATTGAAAGAACCACGGCCCGTTATGCCTTCTAGTCTGGCTCAAGGAATTACATCTCAACCTCCTAGTTATGGGATAACTTCATCATTCAGTAAGTCTGATACGAATAATGTTTCTAATACTATATCTACAGAATCTAGTAGTTCAATCGGAACAGGAAGACGTGTGTGTCCAAATTGTGGCGCTACAGGTTTTGCTATCAAGGAGGTTGAAGATAAATCGA
>Ga0190334_1000035_pt1 | contig 60770 bp, 51 predicted proteins | sample 48720478_MG_FD_161270 | JGI IMG/M metagenome (GOLD analysis project Ga0190334, IMG submission 161270) | Hydrothermal vent sediment bacterial communities from Southern Trench, Guaymas Basin, Mexico - 4872-04-7-8_MG | ecosystem: Environmental > Aquatic > Marine > Hydrothermal vents > Sediment ... | reverse complement strand
ATTTGTTATGGTACTTTCAAATGCAGGAACCTTATCGGGTTCCTCATGTTCAATTGCTTTCAAAACCCTTTCTTCTGCATTCATTTTAAATCCTTTACAATTGATTTAATGGAAGAATTCTTCTTTCCATAATAATTAATTTCATCTTGTAAAATATAAAATTTAAAAAAAATTTAAAAAAGTTTATCCTTAGTATTAATTCTTCTAATTATATGAAATACAAGATAAGAAGAAAAATTAACTTGAAAAAATCTCCATTAATTCTTCAGGAACAGTTTCAGTATCGTCCATTAATGATAAAACATAGACCTTTTCCCCACAATTACATCGCATGCTCTCGAATAGATAATATTTAAATTGCTTTTTCCAAGTACATATTTGAACGTTAATAATTTCTGCTACTTCGCCACATAAACAATATATTACTAGATTTTGTCCATAATTTGGAATAATCTTAGTGAAATCAATCTCTGCTGGAGTAAATTCAGAGTTATTTAACATGTCATTAATTTTATCTGCTAACTTGTCTTTTAAACTTGGAACAAAACTTTCAATTACACCATCTTTAGCTTTTAGATCCGTTAACACTATGAAATTTTTTTCAGCAGTTTCTTCCTCTTTCTTTGGAAAAACTGGTTGTTCGAATTGACGTAGATTTTCAGGTATTGGAATTGGTTCTATGCCTTCAGGATATTCGAAATGAACATAATAATGAGTTAATCCACGATAGGTTTTTTGACTAATTAAATGTAAACCCTCATAGTCAGTACTATGGAGCACGAATTTTATTAATTGCAAGGGTACTTTCAACTCTAACAAGCGTGCTCGAATATTGCTTAGGGTTTCTCCAATAAAACTCTTTATGATGATTATATCATCCCTATTACTTGTATAAATATCTGTCCTGTTTTCATCCTTGAACCGAAACCATTTACGAAGAACAAAACCTCTTAGAAATTGTGGTAACATGCAAAAAACGCATAAAACCACGAACATTAACGTAAAGTCAATTAAAGGGTAAATTGTAAAAATAACTACAAATGCGAGCATGGGAAGCGTAACTAATAAACTATATTTTCTTAAAAGCTTATCTGGTGATGTTTTGAAGCCTTTCTCTCTTGCTAATTTTTCAGTTCTCTCCTTAATACTTCGAACTGTCTTAGAAATTTGCTTTTCTTCATAATTCAATTTTAAAAGCTTATCTTCTTCACTTCCTTCTCCCATTTTTGCAATAGTCTCTTCAATTTTTTCTAAATATTTCTCGAAACTTTTATCTTTAAAGATAAAGTCTAAAGGCTCTTCAGAGAAATAATCTAAAAACCTTACGGTAAATAACTTTTCTTCAATGTTGCGAATATCTTCGGGGTTCATCCCGAGTGCTTCTTGAATTATTTGGGCTTGAGTCTTCTTTTCTGGCTTTCGAGATTTTTTTCTTTTCTCTTCTTTTTTATCAGCATTCTCTTCTTTTTCTTTCAAATTTTCCTTTTCACTCATGTTAATCTCGTGTTTAAATGCAATATTTTCGATAATGAAATTAAAATAATTAACTTTTTGAAATATTAAGATTTATTCATCGAAATATTAATTATTATTTCTCTTGAAGTTTTATAAATTTTTTAGTTGTTTTTCGAGATAAAATAGATATTTTAATCGAAATGACTAAATTATTTAAATGTAAACTTTAAGGAAAGTCTTTAATTTCCAGTTAAATTTTAAATTTTTATAAAAAAAATTAAAATATCTAATCTAATTTTTAAATTTCTAATAAATTTTCTTTAATAAAAGAATTAAATGAAAATAAATAAGGTATTTTAAGAGCAATGAAAGCTACTTAAAATGGTACATTCTCAACCCGTTTAACTTCAGGTACGAATTGCTTTAAGGCGCGCTCAATGCCCAGCTGGAGAGTTTGCTGAGAATAAATACAACCTGCGCAGTGTCCCATTAATCGGACTTTTACCACGCCGTCATCAGTGATTTCTAAAAGCTCTACATCGCCACCATCCATTTGAAGTTGAGGTCGAATTTTTTCTATAACTTGTTTTATTTTTTCTTTATCCATTTTTCTACATCTATGTTTTGTAAATTATTTCTTAATATATTAAATAAGATTAAATATTTAAAACATCTCTTAATAAAATATTGAGGAGATGTCTGTATTGATTATTATATATTATAATTTATCAATTTTACTAATATTGAATTAAATGAGTATTCAAAAAAGTTTTTTTTTGCTTGTTATCCATCAAAATGGTATTTATATTGAATATTGATTCTTAATATTCATTCAAGTTTCTGATATTTTTACTTTGTTAAATAATTTTTGAAAAAATTAAAATTAATTATCTTAAAAATTTAGCTTTAAAGATTTGTTTGAAAAGAGAAAAATATTTGTAATTTGGTTAATTTCTGATCAATACAATGAAGCAAGAAGAATTTGTTCAAAGGCTCCAAGAAGTTCAAGATCTAATGAATAGAGAAAAATATTTAGAGGCTTTAAATATTTTAGCGAAACTAAAAGAGGTTGAAAAAACTCACAATTTTAATTATGATCTCGTCCATAAACTGTACCAATTAGATTCTAATACTCATTCCCTTTATAATCAACAAATAATCCTCGATAGGATTAAAAAAATGCAATCATTTAGCAATTTAAATGAAATCTTGCTTGATGACCTTAAGAATCAATTATCAGAACATGATGGACTTGATTTAGAAGATTCAATATTGCATAGAGAATTGGAGCTATTAATTCTAAGGGGAAATTTAAGTTGCTATTTTGATGGAAATAAGATTAGATTTGAATGAGGGCTTATTTTCGAAACATAATTGAAAAATCCTATTTCTTTTTATAATTATTTTCAGATAAATTTTTAAAAAAGAATGACTCTAAAATGATAATTGATTCTTCAAATAAAATACTTCAGATTAAAATTGTTTACTTTGGACCAGCCCTTTCAGGGAAAACAACTTCTTTAAAATCATTATTCAGGCATTTTGGAAAGGAAAATCAATTATCTAGCATTGAGAGCACCATGAATAGAACACTTTTTTTCGATTATGGTGTAATATCCTTTCAAAATGAGGATTGGGTATTGAGAGTGCATTTATATACTACTACTGGACAAGATTTTTATGCAATCACGCGACCAATTACATTGGAAGGAATTGATGGTTTGATTTTTATAGTAGATTCTCAAAAATCTGCCTATAAGAGAAACATTATCTCTTGGAAGGAATTGAAATCGTATTTTAAGGATATATTAAAATATTTGCCAATGGTAATCGCGTTCAACAAGCAAGACTTGCCAGAGAAGTTTAAATACAAAGATTTCTTGAAAGAAATTGAATTTGAAGGAAAAGAGAATGGAGAAATTATATTTACAACAGCTATAAATGGTGAAAACGTTTTAAAATCTTTTGAAACCTTAATAAAACTCATATTTTATAGTGCAATACAACCTAAAGCAATTTCAAATACAAATAAAGAATGAAGTAAACGTTGTTGAAATTAATACCGAAGAGTAATGGGTTGGACTTTACTTGTCAGTCCAAATGTGGGAATCATCCACATGTACATGCAAAACTTCATTTTTAAGAGCGTGGGTTTAGCAAAATTCATGTGTCCTAAATTGCCGGGAAAAAATACTCCATCACCATCTCGCAGTTCTTTACATGTAGAATATCCCGTTTTAGTTATTAAGTATTGAGTTATAGCATAATTAGGATTATCTATGCAAAAAATGTAAACTTCAGGAAAATCCGGATGAATGTGAGGAAATATGCATTTACTATTATTGATTTCTTCGACATTTACACTTGTAACTACGCCCTGTTTTAAAGAATCTTGAGGAATATTTGTAAATCCTGATATGAAATAATCATTGCTCAATGCAGTCCATACTTCTCTCAATGTTGCCATTTGGTCATTAGAACTCAATTCCCCCCGTGTAAAGAATTCTTTCCAATTAATGTTTACTAATTCAAACTTCATTTCTTTTTGTTTTTTTATTGGACTGTAAAGTAGACAAACTTTATTTCCATGTTTGCTATCAAGTTCCACATTTCCAATGAGTGCTTCTTTTTTAGGAGGAAGAAAGAAGAATCCGAATTGTTTTAAATTGTAAGATTGATCTTCAAAAATTAATGTAGAATCTCCTTTTAGCAGGCATCCGTTCAATACTTCGTTTTTATTTGTTTTAATCACGAGTTCTTTATTAAAATAAAAATATTCTAACCTTATACCCTCCAAATTACGAGAAATTCCTTTTTTTAAGGGATCAGTAAAAAATAATTTTTCTAAATTGTTATTTTTCAATAATTTCACTTATTTTTAAAGATTAATTCAAGAAATCTATAATTTATAAAGAAAGAGTTGCTAAAAAAATTTTAAGATAAAGGATATTGTAATCTAATTAAATTTTGCTGATTATCTTCAAAAAGTGCAATAATGGCAGAAATTTTATGTTTACTTTCATAAATTAATTCCTTTTCTTCTCCTGGTCCCCAAATATTAAAACCTCTCAGGAAGGGTGCCGTTTCAAAAAGCTCTTCCTTTAATCCAGAAACCCGAACTGATACTCCTTCTAATTGTTTATTGGAAATATTCTTTATCCGTATCAAGTACTTATTACCATCTGGTTCTATCTTTTTAATCTCAAAAATTTTTTGAAATCTTGAAGCCATGCTTTCAAAAACATCTGATGCTTTTGTAGGCTCTTTTGAAAAGAGTTCACTGTCTTTTTTCATCTTACTTATAAAGCTTGCTACAATAGTGATTGGAATCTCGAATTTAATTAAATCTCTACTAATTTTGGGTTTTCCTAATACCAATAAAGACCATTTTGTATAATCTCCTAATTTGAATCCCCAGCTTTCTTTTTCAGTTGGCTCCCATAAATATTCGTGGGTCGGTTCAGCAATTTCTGGTACCTTCAGAAATGCATTTCCATTACTAGTGTTTGAAGTTCTAACATCTCCAGCTATGGCTGCCGGTAATTCTTCTACTTTTTTACAAGATTGGCCATATGTTTCACAATAACATATTAAATTAGATTTTTGTAAAAGTCTAAACTCCAGTTCTTTAAAGTCTGGAGCTTTGTAATTAATTTTAATGGTTTCTCCTGGTCTAAAAATATCTTTAGACAAATTTACAGATAAACCCGATATCGATAAGGAAATTGGATTAGTTTCTTTATATTGATTGTTAAAATTTCGGGGTTTAATTTCAATTTCCTTCTTTTTAAAAATCAATATATTTTCTTCGGGATTTTCAGGGTGAGGGAGTCTTAAAATTAGCTTAATTTCATAATTTAAATCTCGTTTTTTAATTGTTGGAACAATATTATTCTTTATCAATAGATTTTTTTCTCTAATATATTCACCAGCTTCAAAATTTCCCTTGGAAAATATTTCTTGTTTTGTTATTTGTACTTCTTTCAAGCAAGGAGGGCGTGTAATTAACTGAATACCGCTCCATGAGATTGAAGTATCATCTTCAAAATTATAAATTGTTTTTACGTGAAGCTTATCTCCAACATATACAGAACCATTGTTTAAATCAATTAGTTCTAATTTCATGGTCATCTTGAATAATTCTATAATAATATTAATTTTAGGATTTTATTAACCTTTTTTATTTCCTATTGCCACGCAATAGATCAACAAAAATTCTTTCAAGGTTTTTCGATTCTCGTAATTAGTTAAGAAAATATTGACTAATTATTTTAATATTATCCAAGAATTTTTAAGAGTTTTTTAAATTGCTCATTTTTTTATAATTATAAATTAAGTTAGTTATTTACTAAAATAAAAATCCTTATCTACTTTAAAATCCATAATTATATCATCCAATTTACATGGGTTTGTAAATGAAAGATAAAAAACTTGATTTTATCGAGGCAATATTATTTGATCTTGATGGTACATTAATCGATATTGATTTAAAAAGATTTGTACCAGCCTATTTGAAAGCACTTGCTAAAACCGTTGATCATATTATCAAACCAAGTAAATTCATTTCTTTAATCTTGAAAGCTTCGAATAAAATGACAAATAACGATGGAAAATTAACTAATTTAGAAATTTTTATGAACTCTTTCTTTCCCTTGAATGGGCATTCGAGAGAAGAAATAGAACCATTGTTTAATGAATTTTATGAAAAAGATTTCTCTAAATTGAAAAAATATACCAAGAAGAAACCCGAAGCAAGAAAGGTTATTAAAAAGGCTTTTGATCGAGAGTTAGATGTGGTAATTGCAACAACACCTTTATTACCATTAACAGCAATTAAACAAAGGCTTGAATGGGCAGAATTAGGCGATTTTGATTATAAATTGATAACAAGTTATGAAAATATGAGAGCTACCAAGCCTAATTTGTTATATTTTAAACAAATTGTTAATTATTTGGGAAAGGTCCCAGAAAACTGCTTAATGGTGGGTGATGAAGATAAAGATTTGGCAGCAGCTAAAATTGGTTGCTGGACATTTCTTATTGAAAGCATAAATACCGATTTAAAAGAAGATTCACCCAAACCTCATTTTAAAGGAACACTTAACGATCTAATGAGGATGCTTTAATTTATTTATGATATAACATTTTTGAAAAATGTATTGTGAGGGTTGATAATATTGATGTTTAAAATAAAAGAATTTAGTGAATTAAATAAAGAAAATTTACGAGAGATATATAATCTTTATATTGAAAACGAAATTCATTTTGTCGTTCCATTCGATATATTTAAGCGGGGTACAATCGATGATAATGATTTTGATAAACAATTAACATTAATAGTAAATGATGAGAATAATGAAACACCAATAGCTTTTCTAATTGCAATAATGCGTGAAAAAATCAATCCAAATACTTGTTATATTAAAGCTATTTTGGTCGATAAAAAGTATAGGAGACAAGGAATTGGAAATGCCATGTTAAATGAATTGATAAAACGAGCATTGGAGAAAAATCCGTTATTATCATTGATTTCTTATGGTGATAGCGTGCCTAACTACTGGGAACCAGGTGTAGATTTAAGGCATACTAGCTTAATATTTTTTTTCAAGAAAAATAGATTTAGATCCTATAGATTGCGACAAAATCTTACTGTTCATTTGAATAACTTGAATCTAAATCCCAAGAAAAAAATAAATAATTTTGTTTTACAAAGAATTGCCGAAGAAGATTTTAGAAATACGGTTAATTTTGTTAAAAGCAATTTTCCAGAAGGAACATGGGCAGAAGAAGTTGAATTAACATTTGAGAATACTCCTCCTACTACTTTTATAGCAAAAAATGAAAAAGGTGAGATCATTGGATGGGCATCTTATAATCAACAATTTCCGGGATCTTTTGGGCCAACAGGAGTTAGTCTTTCTTTAAGGGGAAAAGGGATTGGAACCGAGCTTTTGTATTGGTGTTTATGGGACATGAAAAATAACGGGCTTGATAAATGTACAATCATGTGGGTGGAAGGTGATACCGTAAAATTTTACTCAAAAATTTTAGATGCTTATATATATCCAGTATTTTACCCAATGATGCTTAAAATCAAGAGATGATAAGCAAATGAAGATTTAATGGTATTTATATTCTTATCATCTGGAAATGCGAAAGTATTATACAAAAGTATCCTTATAATAGAAGAATGTATGAAAATCCTAAATGTTTTTATTTAATTATTTCAAATTTATTAATAATTATAAGACTTTTAAAATGAAAGCGATTTGATATATGAAGAGTAAAGAATTTGGTTCTGGTTATTTTGGATGTTGGATTTGGGATGAAAATGGACTTCCCGCATATGAATATACATGTAATCAAATTAATGACCCAACAGCAATCTCTCCCACGAATGAAGTTTGGCGATTAAAAACTGATCATTCGTTTTTAGTAGGGAATTATCGTGTGGTTGGCATTGCCTCAAATTATGGATATATGCAAGTTAGACAAGATGAGGGCGGTCCAAAATTTTTAAATGATTTTGATCCTGTTAATAATCATTATGGTGGCGGGATTGGATTTCTAACTGATGGAAAAGATATCATCAATACATTTTATACAAGTGAAAACGCAGAATCTTTTAAAAGAATATTTGGAATTGGCTATTTTAAAAAAATTCTTACTAAAAATGAATTTAACATTGAACAATTAATTTTTGCTCCTTTTGGAGATGATCCCATCATGATCTCTCATGTTACCATTACTAACAATAAAAATGAACCTGTAAATCTCAACTGGTTCGAATATTGGGATAATCTCATGTATCAATTTTCGTACATTGCTTTTATTAATGCTTTAGGTAAAAAAGATTTTTCAATCACTAAAAAAATGCGGCGCGAGCTCAATAAACGCTATATCACTGAAGTAAAGAAGATAATGAATGGTACCGGTATTATCATTTCGAAAACACTAAAAAAATATAAAGATTTAGATAAAGATTCATTAAATAATTTGAAATTAAGAGCATCATTTGAAGATAATTTTCCTCCAGATACTTTTTTAATCTCTCTTGATAATGAGGCTGATGGAATTTGTGTCAATAATTCAATATTTTTCGGAAAAGGAGGATTGAATAAACCTGATTATATGTGTCAATCTTTAAATGTAAATCTCGAGGATCAAAAACCTTTTGATGCATTAATTTTACAAAGAAATCTTAAATTAAAGCCGAAAGAGAGTAAAACCATATATTTTGCCTATGGATATATTCCTGAAGGATACGATCTTCAAGCTCTTATCAAAAAATATCAATCTTCCTTAGATTCTCTTTTTTCAAAATCATGCGAACAATGGAAAAAATCTTTTATGAGACTCGAGATTCCTGACGAAGAATGGATAAATCGAGAGATTCTTTGGCATAATTATTATTTACAAGCGGCAATGTCTTATGATAGTTACTTTAAAGAACATATTCTATCTCAGGGGCATGTTTACCAATATCTAATTGGTTTTCAAGGAGCGGCTCGAGATCCTTGTCAGCACGCATTACCATTGATCTTTACTAATGGAGAATTCGTTAAAGAAGTTATCAGATACACGTTAAAATCAACAAATGCAGATGGAGAAATTCCATATGGGATAACTGGATATGGAATGATAATGCCCTCTCCGTTTAAACCAAGTGATTTAGAGCTCTGGCTATTATGGTTAACAAGCGAGTACATTTTATCCTCAAAAGAAATTGAATTTTTGGAAGAAGAGATTAATACATATCCTGTCTATGGAAAAAAAGCAAAAACATTGAAGATAAAAGAAATGCTCTGGAAATGTTATAAACATTTTACAGAGATTACAGGTATTGGAAAGCATGGGTTACAGAGACTCTCTAATGGTGATTGGAATGATACAGTAATCATCGGTCACATTCCTTCTGAAAAACATTCAGAAATCCGAAAAGTAGCTGAAAGCGTGTTAAATTCTGCAATGGCAATCTACACTCTTAAATTATATGCAGAAATGCTTGAATTTATAGGAGAAAACAATAAAGCAAAAATTGTAAATGAATACTCGAAATCTCAAAAGAAAGCAGTGCATGAACAATGGACGGGCCAATGGTTTAAGCGAGCTTGGTTAAGCGAAGAGCTAGGATGGTTGGGAGAAGAACAGTTATGGTTAGAACCTCAACCTTGGGCGATTATTGGAAATGCTGCGAACTTGGAACAAAAAAAGATTTTAGTTGATAGCATAGATAAATTAGTTAGAAAACCCTCTAAAATAGGGGCAATGCTACTAAGCAAGGGAGTTAAAATTGAGAATCTTGCTCTTGGAGTAGGACCAAATGCGGGAGTGTGGCTATCAATAAATGGCACGCTCATATGGGCTTTATCTCTAGTTAGCGAGGAATTAGCTTGGGATGAATGGAAAAAAAATACTTTAGCATTTCATGCTGAGAATTATCCAAAAATTTGGTATGGGATTTGGAGCGGACCTGATACGTACAATTCAGAGTTATCAAAATATCCTGGCCAAACCATTTTTGATGAGTTTTATTTAACTGGAAAAAGAGAAGATTCTACTCAAAAACTTGAATTAGCAGGGGTTAATTGGACAGATTTTCCCGTATTAAACTTGCATCCTCACGCGTGGCCACTTTTTAATCTTAAGCATTTAATAGGCGTTTATTTTACTAAGGAAGGCTTGTTTATTAAACCTGTTTTACCAAAACAAGCCTTTAAATTTTCTTCAAGTTTGTTCGGTTTTTCTAAAAGTCAAGAAGGATATGCGGGGTGGTATTTCCCAAAAATCGGAGGCAATTGGAAGATAGTTTTAAAGATTTCTAGAAATGATCTAGCAAAAGTTAAAGTATTAGTAGTGAACGGGATAACTAGAGATATAGAAATTAAAAATGATGCCATTATATTTGATGGGGAGAGTACTAAAACTAAACCGTTAGAATGGTTTCTCAAATTTTAGAAATAACATTTTAAATTTAAAAAATTAATTTATAAAATCCATTATTATAAGGGTGGCAATGGAGGAACTGTATGATAATCCCATTTTGTTTCAACTGGATAATCCCACCAATGTTCTGGTATCTGTGAATAAACTCCATATTTTTCTAAACCTCTTTCAAAAGCTTTAATATTTTTCCTAGGAACCCTGATTGTCCTTGATTGTGGATAAAAATACGCTCCAAAACCACCATGGCGAGTTCCTAAATTGCGAATCATGTGCCAAACTTCCCTTTCAACTTCTTCGGGAGTACCATTCGGATATATTGATTGAATGTTAACACATCCCCAAAACATTATTTTTCCTCTATATGGTTTAAGATCCTCATATCCATTCATTCGAGGGCTATCAAATTCTATTGCATCCAGACCCCAATCAATTAAAATTGGCAATAAAGGATCTACTTTTCCACAACAATGATGATGTACTTCCATTCCTAAATCGTGAGCGCCATCAATTATCATCCTATATGCTCCTTCATAAATATTCTTAAAAGTCCTAGGGCTAAAAAATGGATTTGCTTGTTCTCCAAGGTCATCGACCAACCAGATCCCATGTGGATTCACGCCCAATTTAAAACAATTCTTTAAGACATCAATATGATATTTTGCCACGTGTTCTAATGCTTTTTTTAGTTCTTCTGGATGCCTTTTATGATCTAATAAATAAGTGTTAAAGCCTCTCATTGCGGCAACAGTTTGAGATGGACCAAACCCATTAATTAAAACCATTAAATACTTTTTCTCCTTGAGATTCTGTTTTAATTTAATAGCAGATGCATATCGGCTTTTATCATAAGGATTGGGTGTATATTTTTCAATGTAATCATCAAAATCTTTCCAGTCTAATAATGAAGGTCTACCTGGATGCCCCATATCTTTATCAAGACCCTTCATATTCCAAATGCAGCCCCATTCATCAATTTCTTCATGTGGAATCTTTCTCCAATTCTCACCTTCATAGTTAGGATCTTTTTTAGCCCAATCTGGTCTTTTCCACTTAAATCCCGGAGGAACGTGGGGAAATAACCCTTCTTCTCCCTCATTCCAACCAGGTTGCCAATTCTTTGAATGAGTGATTGGTAATGGAAAGACATCTCCCATAATTAAGTTAAAAACTGGAACTTTATCTGGATTAGAAAAAGTTAATGCCGCCTTTACTCGTTCAATTGAGTTCAACTAAAACACCTAATTTAACTTTAAATTAAATGAATAAAGATGATTTTAAAAAATGAAAAGATGAGAGTAAAAATATATTAATAATTAAAAAGTTTTTAATAATTTTTTAATCTTCATCCAAAGACTCAAAGAATTCAGAGGAAGAACAACCAATATCTTTAATCTTAGATTTTATGCATTCTTCGCAATATTTTAACCAAATCTCAGAATTTTTATGGGGGCCTTCTCCATCCATGATGCATCAAAAAGTTTTATTTAAGACAAAACTTTTATAGTTAATTTATATTAGCCTTACTCCTATTTAAAAGTTATAAATTTTTCTCTTTTTCTAAAAGTAAAACGAAAAAGATTTTTTTAACGACATAAATATATATGAAAATATTTGGTTAGGAAAATAATGTGGGAAAATTATTTATCTCATGATTAGAACCTACAATTACGCGAATTAAGAAATTATATGAAAAGATACAAAAAATAATTTCATTTTATTAATGGATTAATTATTGAAAATCCTATTTTCTTTATTTAAAATTAAAAGAATATGTTTTATTTCTCATTAACTTATTTTCCAAGTAACTAAATCTTCATCATATTCTTTAAAACCTAAGGTTTTAATGAACCTTAATGATGAAAAATTATCTTTATATACTTTACACCTTAGTTCTTCAACGCCTCTTTCTTTAAAATATTTCCAACAAGCCATTGCTAAAACAGTACCCAATCCTTTGCCTTGAAATTCAGGTATTACGCCTAATCCGGCAATCACTCCAACCTTATTTTTTTCCCCAGTAAAATAAATCAATGCAAATCCACTATCCTTATTATTTACCTTGGCAATTAAAAATATTATTTCCTGATCTTCAATTAAATCGATAATGTTCTTCCTTGAAAGACGTTTATATGGCATTGGAGTGGAGTGCCATGCCTTTTCATGGAGTTCAATTATAATATCAACATCTTCTTGTGTAGCTTCTCGAATTTCAGCATGAAAGATGTTATGTTCTACTTTTTCCTTTAATTCTTTTTCAAAATCTTCAGATATTTCATCGACGAGCAATCTCATTTGGATGTAATTTAAATCTCGATAAAAAATCCCTTTAATCTTATTTGACAGATTTACTAAAAAATTTTTTGTTTTTTTCAACTTTCATGTTCACCTTGAAAGAAATTCTTGCGAAAAAACATGATGTAAACGATGTAAATCAAAATTTTTTTACAATTTAAATTTAATAAATAACTTCAAAGCCTAAATTAGTAATAAAAGAAAGTGCTTTCTTATTTTTTGCAGAAACCCGGCATCTTAATTCCTTGATCTCTTTTTTCTTAAAGAAATCCCATATTAGCACGCCTAAAGTAGTTCCATAACCTTTACCTTGGTATTGAGGTAAAATCCCTAAAATATCAATGATTCCAATTTTTAGATCATGTTCTGAGCGATGGATTATTGCAAAACCCATGTTTTCCTTATTTTTCTCCATCAATAAAACGTGTATGTGTGGATCTTTTATGATTCTTTTCATTATCTCTGTTGGTACAGGATGAGAATGCATTGCAGTTGATTTCCAAGTTTCTTTATAAATTTTAACAAATTTATCAACATCGCTCAAGTTTGCCTCGCGAACCTTTATTTGAGCGTTCTTTTGCTTAATCTTTGCTTTTAAGCTTTTTTCAAAATCACTAGAAATATTAGCAACTAAAAGTCTCATTTGAATGTAATCTGAATCATTTTTTAGGCTCTCAAGTGTATCTGTAATTAACTTGATTAAAGCATTTCTAAACAAGTCCATTTTAATAGAATTTTTTTTATTTCTTATTTTTTATAGTAACTTTTAATTTAGTAATAAAAAACTTTTATTTAATGAAATTGAAAATTTTAATAACTATTTAAAAGAAATAAGTGAAAATAAACTATTTCATAAATTTCATTCTTTAGTCATTTGCCTTTAATAAAGCTAAAAACATTTGAATATTTTAAATTTCTTGTAAAATCATTTGGTTAGCATTTCAAAATTGATTGGAAAATGTTAAAGATAAAGATAATACCAAATTAAATTCAGTTTTCTCATTTTAGAATCATTTGAATTCTTAATAATTAAAAAAATTAAAAAAAAAAACGATAAAAATTTTTAAAGAAATACCTCTTTAATTGGAGAGCCACATTCAACACAATATTTATTATTACCTTTTATTTCAGCTCCACAAATTGGGCAAAATTTTTTATTATATTCTTTAATTAAAGAACTTTTTGGTGATTTTCTCTTAAAATTTAGTTCCATTAATCTTGGTAATTGATCTAATTTTGCTAATTTGAAAAACCCGATTATTTGAAAAATATATCCGATTATTAGTGGTAGTATTAAGAAAAAAATCATGTACATTCTTGCTCCTGCCTTTAATTTTTCGCATCCTTCAATTAATTCTCTATTGAGTTCTTCTGGAAATAGATCTTTACCATATTGTTCAAAAAAAGCCATTAAAGAATCCCAAGCACTCATTTCAATGATGGAACTAATAATTGTTAAAGAAATGCCTGTTGCTATTGGAATTATAATATAAATTATTACAGCCCCAGGATCGGGAGCCCCCAGTCCAAAATCTATGCTAAATCGTATTGCCATGATGATCGATATAACTCCTATTAATAAAATAGAATTACTAATTAACTTGATAATATACGAGATGATTAATCTAGAACGATATTCTGCAATATCTCGACTATCTAATTGATAATTTGCAATTTTTAAACTTTGGAGACCTAAAACAATAAAAATTAACATTATTATTAAAAAAATGAGAGAACTGAAGGAAATTAAGGAAATTATCATGAATATAGCAATTAGTTTCATGTTCTTGCCGTATTTATAAAACTCCTCATATATCTCTTGGTTCGCCATTATATTTTTCAACTTTTTTAATATCTTATATTTGAGTAAATCATTATCTAATAAATTAATTCTGTATAAAAAAAAAATGTAGACCAATTTTAATTAAAAATAATTGGTATTGTTAAATCAAGATCATTCTTAAAACTTGAATGTTTTTAATATAATTCTTGGAATAATTGTAAATAATACAATGAATTACAGATCTTTTGAACAGGTCTGTAATCGTATTTTCTTTTAATTAATTACAATTTTCATTAAAAACAAATTAATTTTTTTTAATCTATTAATTCTTTAATTTAAATTCCTTAAAGCAGTTCAATAAATATTCTAAGCAAGCATCTTATCTGATTTAATTGAGGGCAATTTATCACCATTTTTACATGCTCTTTAATTTAACTCATTGCGTATTCAATCCTTTTCGATATAGTTTTTTTAGTATCTTAAAAAAAATTAAATCTTATTGAAATATCTAAGAATAACTCATTTTAAAACGGATAATTAAAAAAAAAATAAAAAAGAGAATTATTTTAAAGGACTCCCACACTCAGCACAGAAATTCCCTGCTCCTCTTATTTCAGCCCCACAATTTGGGCAAAATCTTTTTTCTTCTTCTTTTGTGGGAGTCACCGGCTCTGCAACTGGCGTAGGTTGTTCCGGTTTAGGTGGAGCTGCAACTTGTTGACTTAAATGTGGTAATTGACTAAATTTAGCTAATTTAAAAAATCCTATAACCTGAAAGATGAAACCAATTAATATGGTTACTATAAGAAAAGATAAAGCATACATCAACGCTCCTGTTCGTAAATTATTACATCCATTAATTGCTTCTCTCTTTAAAAAATCTGGAAATAAATCTTTACTATCTTGTTCTAGAAATAATCGTAATTGTTCCCAAGCTCCCATTTCAATAATAGCACCCACTATCATAAAAATAAAACCTATGACTAATGGAATTATCATGATTATTATAATGCTCCATGTACTTCCATATCCATACCCTGAGCTCATTATCGGGATTAGTGCTAATGGCAAGCTTGCAGTCATTACTAAAGTTCCAATTAATCTTAAGATAAAAGCTGTAATATACTTTGATCGATGTTCACTGAGATTTAGACTATTTAATTGATAATTTGCATTACGAAGATTTCCCAAAGCCATGAAGATAAAGACTAACATTAAAATTGAGAAAATGAACGAAATGTAAGGAATAATTGTCAAGACCATGAAAATAGCAACAAGTTGCATGTTTTTTCCATAATTAGTGAATTCTTGTTGAATATTATATTGAGCCAAATTTTTACCCTCAATTTTGTTAAGAAATTATATATTATTTATTATGGTAATCTAAATGTTTCAGTCTTATAAATATTTAGTATGAAAATGACTGAATTAGAGATTATTTAAAAAATAAAAAAAACAGCACAATTTTAATTAGAATGATTTTTATAAACTTCATTCAGGAGTCAGCATGATTAAAATTTATGATAGTAAAATAAAAAAAATGGAAAATTTTTTTAATTACTTCATAATTCGAAAGAATTCTAATTGCTTGAATTATTTTGGAATTTTGTTAGATATGTCATTTAGCTTGCTAAATTCAGCTAGTTTTAAATAACCTTTTAATTTAAAAATATAGCTTGTAAAAAGGCTATTAACTAAAAATGATAAGGTATACATGTGAGTGGCATAAACTAAATCTTCACATCCTTTAATAACTCTTTCTTTATGGAAGTTAGGAAATAACTTGGCGCCATCTTGAACAAGAAAAAATATTAATTGTTCCTATGCTCTGCCTTCAATATAAGCACTTATTAATTTTAAGCACCACCCAATAAATATGTAGATGAATGAAATAATAAAGCTAAATAAAGATTCATAAAACATTACTTTTACACTAATTATTAACAGAATCAGTGTAATAACAGCTTGTATCGCACTAATTAATATTATTATACTGCCAATAGTTCTCATGATGACTATAATGATAAATTTTGAGAGGTACTTCGAAATGAACTCATTTTTCAATTGTTTATTTGCATTATAGAGATTCTTTAAGCTTTTTAAAGTAGCTATAAAACTTAAAAGTGCAAAAATAGTACCAATAAAAGGAATGACGGTAAATTTCGTGTATTTTCTGACCTGTCCAATGTTTTTCCCGTAATTGTAAAACTCTTGATAAATATTATTTAATTGAACCAAATTTCACCCTCGATTTTGTAAGTGAGACGTTTACAAGATTTATGATAATAATAAATTTTATCTTTAAAAATCTACAACATGCATTTATCTCTTTAAATATACAAATTAAAAAAATATTAAAAAAAGGAGATGTCACGAGATTGAAATTCTATTTCATGTGAGCTGAGATTATTAAATCTGCGAACAACTTCATGTCATTGAGTAGCATATTTAATTTTTCAGCAGATTTTGAATCAAATTCACCTGATTTCATTACTAATATTGCCAAGATGTACTTAAAGATGTAAAGTTCAATTTCCTTTCCCTCATCATTTTTTCCTTTGAATTCTGCTGAATCTGTCATGAAGATATTTTCGCGCACGGTATTGCAAGCATTAATATAATCTCTAAGATCCGCTCTTAATGATAGTCCACTACTTATTCCTTGTACATTATGAACAATCACGTTTCCTGAAATGTCAGAAACTATAACTTTTCCGTTAATTTCTTCCAATTGCTTTTCTGCTTTTTCCACGTGTTCTTTCAACTCTGCATAAGATGATAAGAGGATATCCCTGAAAATCTTGGCTAATTCATCTTGTTGGTATATACTAGTCAATTTATATTCAAAATCATAATCTTTAAAGATTTCTAAGAAAATCTCCTTTGCTTTCTTCACATTAGTATCTAATAATTCTTTTTCATAATCTTGAGTATCATATTTATGCAAGAACAAGAATATTTTTGGTTTTTCATTGTTCTTCTTATAGATTTCTAATAAATCTAAAAAGTATTGTTTTGCTTGTTCAAAACCGTTAGGATCATGTAAATCTACAACCGGAATTAAGATATCAGTTCCTCTAAAGATATCAGGTGTTTCCATGTATTCTTTTCTATATTGTTCTTGGCCTCCAAAGTCGATAAAACATCAAATGCGAGTTGCATGTTGATTAAATTCCGACTTGTAGACCAAGAAAAGGATGCCTTCTTGTTTCGTATAAAATAGTTGGACTAAGATTTTTAGTATCTTCTGGACTTTTTTCAGCAAATGCAACAGAATAAAGAGATGTTTTCCCGCACCCGCTTAGACCTACTAAACTAATCTTAATATGATATCACCTTATATTCTATTTAATTAATATTTAACTTGTGTAAAATAAAAGGACATTTTAAAAAAACTTTCTTAAATACAAATTAGTATTTGATTGTAGAATTATTTTTAATATTTCTTACAAATAAATGTTTATTTTTAATAATTTTTTAGTTGTTGATGACGAATTTGCAAATAAATTTTCATTTATTGGGTATTAAGATTAAATAATGTACATTTATAAGTTCATTAATTAATTAATGAATTAATTACGTTTTAAAATTAGTAATAACTTTAGAAATTATTTTACTTAATGAGAAAAACTTTAATTAAATCTTATTTCCTTGAAATTTTTTTAGAAAATCCGAAATTTCTTTATCAAAATCACAAAAATCGGTAATCTCTCTTCTAATATTAATAAAGGCAACTTTATCATTTATTTGACCATATCTATGAACTAAAAAATTTTTAAAACCTTTCATTTGTTTTACTTTCCTTGCCATTGTTGATGAGAGGATATTATTATTTTCTAACTCAAAGATTATTTGATCCCTGTTTGATGGAATTCCTAATTTTAAATCAGAGTTAATTATTGAACAAATATTAATAATCTCTTGTATTGAAGCTTCAATTCTTTTATAAATACCATCTTTAATCAAACCTAAATTCATGAAATCTTCAAATTTATCAGGTAAATTTTCTTTAATTAATTTTATATTGTCTCTAATAATCGCTAACTTATTTCTTATCAGTTCTGTTCTCATTTATTTCACTGATTAAGATAATCTAAATATAATGGATAAAAATCTTCAAATTCTTCTATTGTTTCATTTGCTATTTGATACAGGAAATCAATGTTTTTCACATATAACACTTTACCCTTTAACACTTCTATCTGAACATAAATTGGTAATAATTGATATATTTGAATATCAAATATATCATCTATATTAGTTAATATTTCTAATCTAAATTTAGCTAAATTTTCGTTTTTGTCATCAATATAAATACAGATATCTATATCACTATCTTCAAAGAAATAATTTTTTATGGTAGAAGACCCATATTGTATGATAAATTCAATTTTTGTAAAAATTTTTTTAAGTTTTCTAATTTCTCTTAGGAAATTATTTATTTTCCTTGATATGTTTATTTCTTCCATTATTCTTATATTATTAATTTTATCTTTGACATTTTTTCAAATCTAAAAATTCATTAATTAAATATAATGAATCACTTAAATTAATTTTTTAAAGTTAATCACAATCGTTTAAAAAATTTTAAAAATATTAATTAACGGAATTGGATCTTTTAGATTTCATGTTTTATTCTATAGAACATTTATCTTTTTTAATAAATATTCAATTTTAAACAATACATTAAATTAACGCATTCATTTACTTCTATAATTTTTAAATTAATCTCATTTAGGGTTTAAAAAATAAAATGCGTGTAAAAAATTTTAAAACCAATATTTATGTATGAAAAATATTTTAAAGATCCAAAAAGAGAACCCGTATTAGTTGATTATGTAAGAACTCCAATTGGGAAGAAAAGAGGAACTATAATGCGCCACCGAGACGATGAATTAGTTGCTCATTGTTATAGAACAATTCTCAGTCGAATTGATATCAATCCCAAAATCATTGGAGATTCAATAGTTTCTTGCAATAGCCAGATTGGAGATTGTGTATTAGATCTTGGAAGAACTGCTGTTTTAACATCTCATTTACCAGTATCAATTCCAGGATTTTCAATTAATCGTCAATGTGCAAGTGGTGCTCAAGCAGTAATGTCTGCTTGGCAAGCTATTGCCTCAGGGATAAATGATTGTGTTATTTGTGGGGTGTCGAGATCCAAAATAGATATCCCATTATGGCTGATACGTATATTTATGACGAAGAATTAAGAAACATATAAGCATTCCTCCTAGTAAAAAAATCTTAACACATCCGGAAGTAGTTGCTAAAGCAAAGGAACATGAGACTCAATTTGCTGGCCAAATTAATGCCGCTCATGTAATGGGTGTTCATTGGATGAAAAAATCTGGAAAAATTCTTGAAGAATTTCGAACTGAACTTGATAGCTTATCTTTATTATCGCATCAAAAAGCCGTGAAATCTTGGGAAAAACGGGCAAAAGAAATTGAACCTATTTGGTGTCCTAAACTTGATGAGAATGGAAAACCAATGCTAGATGAAAATAATGAAATTGCTCAAGATTCCTCGCTCTCAGTTTTAACAGAGAGAGATGAAAGTCCCAGAACAAATACATCATTAGAAAAATTAAGCCAATTAAGAACAATTGTAGGGCGAAAGAGCAAGGCATTTCTTACTGCTGGGAATAGTTGCCCCATGAGTGATGGTGCTGCAGCACAACTATGGATGACTAGGGAATTAGCAGAGGAATATGGATTTGAGATTAAAGCTACAATTGTTAATTATGCTGTAGTTGGTACGGATCCAATCCTTCAGCTAACAGGGCCTATAAAAGCGATCCCTGAAGTTCTTAAAAGAGCAAACATGACATTAGACGATATGGTATTTATAGAAATTAACGAAGCTTTTAGCCCGGTAATATATGCTTGTTGTTATGAATTAGGTTTGGACTGGAATGACCCAAACTTTAATCTATGGGGTGGTGCAATAGCTCTTGGTCATCCGACTGGCATGACGGGTTGCAGGCTAATTGGAACAAATGTTCATCAATTAATTGATAGTGGTAAAGAATTCGCTCTCTCAAGTATGTGTGTTGGATTGGGCATGGGAGCTGCCACAATCGTGCAAAATGAACATCCAAAATAACATGAAAGTATGAATAAGCTTGAAATTATAATATCATTCTTTTTATTTAAAAATTAATAGATTTTGGTTATTAGAAAAAGGAAAATTTATTTCATATAAAATACCAATATTACAATAGAAAAATTAATAATTTTGAAAAATTAATGCGAGATCGAGTTGAAAATTGGATAAAAGAAGCAAAATGGGATCTTCAAAACGCTAAAATCCTTTTTGAAAATTAAAGATATAAAACTTCCGTATTTCTCTCACAACAAGCTGCAGAAAAAGCTATTAAGGGTTTACTTGCATTTCATAATATAAATAGTTGGGGGCATTCAATATTTTCTTTGCTTAAAAAATATGAAAAAATTGTAAAAAGAAATATAGATGATATTGAAAGAGAATCAAGTTCATTGGATAAACATTATTTAACAACGAGATATCTTGATGCTTTAGCTGATATTTCACCACATGAGGCATATAATGAAAAAGACGCAAAAGATTCAATTAATCACGCAGAAAAAATAATTAATTTTGTAATGGAGGAGATTAAACATTTTAGTGAAAAACAAAGCTAAATTGAACGAGACAATTCAATATCTTAAAAAAATAGTTCGAAAAATTAAAAAACATTTGCATTTAGATTGTGTAATTCTTTTTGGGTCAAGAGCAAGAGGCGATTTTTTACCTCATAGTGATATTGATTTAATTATTGTAGGTGATTTTAAGCAACCTTTTATTAAAAGAGCAGATTTAATTTATAGATTTCACGATTTTAAAGTTGGTTTAGATGCTTTTTGTTACACTCGTGAAGAATTTAATAAGATGTTTTTTGAAGGGGTTGTGAACATCCTGGACGCTATCGATGAAGGTATTTGCATATACGGGTTTGATTTTTTTAATAATTATAAGGATAAAATAGAACAATTAAAAAAAAGAGGGCTAAAAAAAGTTCCTTTTGCTTGGATTCTGCCAGAATCAATGAAAATTGATTAATAAAAAATAAAATGTGAGAAAAGAGTAATTATTCTTTTTTTGGTGCGAGTTTTAGAGTTTTTGAGAAAATCTTTCCATATGATTCGGATATGGCTTCTACAAGAACATTATCATAAACTATTTCTCCATCTCTAACTTCTAATGGATAATCAATTTCAATAGTCTCATAAGGAAACAGTTCCTTAATGGTCGTGATCCAAGGACGTTTCTCAAACATGTCTTCAACGGTAACTACTCTAATCTTGAGATTTTCCAAGACATATCCTATTGTATTTGTTAATGCCAGGTTAAGTATTTTATCTTTTTCATTTATTGATTTTGCTACGCTAAAGAATTTTCTTGAACCTAAAACAGGAAGAACCTTTGCTTTTTCTTCAGGCTTTGTTTCGATTTTGGGCAATTCTTCTTGTACGTCTCGAACTATAAAGACTTTTCTTTTCTGAATGTTATATTTTGAAACTTTCTTTAGTTTTGCTAAATACAATACAGCATTAAGATTTATGGCATTAAAGGGTTCAATTTCAAGATAACCCTTGCTAGCAGCATCTTCTACAAGTTCTGCTCCTAAACCAGTCCGCGCAAATACAGTATTTTTATTTGGACCACTCCCGACCGAACCAATGGAAATATCTGCATTTTCTGCGGTTAAATCAACACAAAAATTACAACTGGATGATTTAAACTTATCTAGTTGTCTAATAGTATATGATTTAATAGGTTCTGAATCAGGTTCGTAATAAATGTGAAATTTTCCCTTACTAATGTCCATTTTTTTAACTTTAGATAAATCTATTCCCTCTCTCTCAAAAAATGTGTATAATGCTTCTGGCGAGAAAGAATCCATGCAGAAAAGCCCAATCTTTAAAATATGAGCCCTCATGAAGTATTTTAACATCCCCGCAGGAGAGTTTAACATCTTATCCACGGCATCAATATTACAAGGAGTTCCAACAAAAGCTATTGACCTAAAATTTTGCCTTATGGCTTCCATCAGAGCTTCAACTGTTTGAGAATGGCAATAAATGGAACCAGATGATTTAATAGCCTCTTCTTTTGATGTTATTATCTGTGCTACTGGATACCATGGTCTTTTAATATCTTTCATTGTAACAATAGCAGCATCTATCAAGTGTTCTTCAAAAAGATAACATAATAAAGCAGTGACGGTTCCTCCATCTTGACCACTATCAATTTCTGGGAGTTTTGCGCTCGCTACATAACCAGTTTTAAATTCTCCGATTAATTGAACAGGATCCGTTATAGTACGTGGGCATTGATTATAGCAAATGCCGCATCCTGTACACTTGCCTATTAATTTAGGTTGACTCGTGGCATAATCCCACTCAAGTACTGGACAAACTGCGGCGCAAGTTCCACATTCGGTACAGATTCCTGTTCTTATTATTTCTTTTACGAGCAAACCATAACTATCTTTTTTACCCATTAATTTTTTCTGGATATAATCAAAAGAATACTCGTATGGCGAAGTTGAATGTTTTTGATTAGCTTGTTCCTCACTCATGATTCTTAAACCGGTTTTTACAATTAATTAATGAAAATCTAATTTGACTAAAACTAATTAAAAGTAATGGGGTAAAGGTAAAAAAATTTTTTAATAATCAAATAAAGTTTTTTGAGTTTTTACATTTTCATGAATAAATAAAAATCATTACTTTACTTGTTAAAAATAAGTCATGTTAAGAAGTAATCTTGAGGGCGAGAAACGTGATAAAATTTGTTCTCTCATTGATTGGAAGTAATAAATCATTTAATTTCTAAACGTGTTCTTTTTAATAGCAGAATAAAGCAATTAAATAAAATCTTTGAACTAAAAATTAAAAAAATAACTAGTTAATTATTTTATTTCTTCTTAGTTTCTTTGACTTTAGCGTGGTAATAAAAATAGCAATGAAAATTGTGAATGCCGTTATCCCGACTTGGAAGCCCCCTATAGTCAAGTTTGAGGGAGGGGTAGGATTTTCGGAGCTCATGCTATTTCGGTACCCACCATTGTTCGTATATAAGATCTTTCCACTATATCCTACAGCATATCCGTGTAATTCATCTAAAAAGTACATTGAACTAATTCCGCTAATTGAATCTTTAGGTTCTTGATCAATCCACGTATTTCCTCCGTCAGTTGTATGTATGAAATAAGTAGAGAAAGCTATCCAACCCACATTCAAATTGACAAAATCTATGAGCACCGGTTCTGTTGTAGAAAAACGATTTACCAGCGTCCAAGTTAATCCCCCATCTGTAGTCTTCCATAATCCCCAAGTATATCCTGGCGTTGAATCTGCGGCAACTAACCAACCATTATTTAAATCAATGAAGTCAAAATCGATGATGTAAGGGACAGGTAATACAATTTTTTGCCAATTAAGACCTCCATCAATTGTTTTGAGAATTACACCATAAATCGTGTTGGCTGATTCAGAAGCATTATAACCTCCTATCCAGCAAACCTTATCATTATATGCTTGGACACTTTCAAAGATAGATCCTGTATATGGAGTCATTACCCAGTTTTTTCATCTTTCATTTGAAAAATTGCTCCAATTCCACCACCAAAACCTAAAGTTTCATTGTATAGATCAATCTCGTTAGGATAAGGTGCATTAAGAGTACTCTTGACTATCCAAGTATTACCACCGTCTGTTGTTTTAATATAATCAGATCCCATGGCCCAACCAAAAGTACTATTAATAAAATCAACAGTTTCAAGATCATTGCTCGTTCCACTTGCTTGTATCGACCAATTAAAGCCATCTGTAGTATGTAGAATCGTACCTGATGTGCCTACAATCCATCCCGTTTTATTATCTACAAAAACAATGTCTCTTAAATCTTCTGTTGTAGGAGAATTTAAAGCGACCCATCCATCAGTTTTTTCAGCAGTTAAGTTAATGGAGTACATTGTTGAATTTGCATTCCTTGCAATTATTAACGAAATTACCATTGTCATGCTTAATAAAATGACCAAACAGCACATGACAATTTTGTAAGGAGTGATCGACTTTTTCATCACAATCCCCCCAAAATTTTTCATGGAAAATAAACTGAATAAAAAAATTAATGAAAGTTTATAAAATTTATAGCTAATTGTTTATTTTCGTTATATTGAATATTAAAATAATTTTAAGGAAAATTGAGGATATTTTAAAAATTAAACTAAATATTCTTCTTATTTTTACCTTCATTGACTAATATTTGAAAGTTTTTTACCATTTCACTCAAATTTGGAAATTCTGGTAAATTATTTGCGCTCAATATCTTCGAGACCCTATTGATTTCTTTAATTTCTCCGATTAACCAGAAAAACATGGGCTTTTCAGTTTCACGAGCAATTTTAGTTAAAATATCAAGATTTGTCATGTTTCTAAATAATCTTGAAACAAAAAGCATGTTAAAAATACCTTCAATTTCTGGATCATTGATAAGAGCTTCATAAACTGCTTTAGTAACTGCATCTGTATTTTTGCTCTTTATCATTTCTTTTTCCATTGCTGGCCAAATATCGATTAATGCAGCAGACTTATTGAAAGGCATCCAAGTTGGATAAAAATTCTTAATAATTTCATAAGTTTTATCGCCAAGTTTAGGAAATGTAAGTCCTTGAGCAGTTGCTAAATCAGCAGTTATTGTTTCTGATCCACCTGACCCAGCTACCATTGCAATATTCCCTTTCACGGGTAATTTCTTGTTGCTTTCATACACCATTGAAAAAGTTCTTGCAAATTGAAATAATTCATAAAAGCTCTTAGCTTGGATTACGTGTGATTGTTTAATTATTGCTTCAATCAATTTTCCATTTTCAGCCAATGCTCCAGTATGACTAAAAGATGCGATTTGACCTTGTCTCGTCAAGCCACCTTTAACCAAGATTATGGTTTTTTTAGGAATCGTCCTTACTTTATTTGATAGTTCGATGAATTTTCTCGGATCTTTAAAGGATTCCAAATATAAAGCAATTACATTGACTGTAGGATCATCAATAAAATATTCAAGAAATTCAATTTCAGATAAATCCATTTTATTTCCTATAGAACATGAATATCGAATTCCTAAATCTGGATATTTTGAAATCACATGCATCAAATATCCTCCATTTAACATTCCAGATTGACTGATTATCGCAATATTTCCTCGTTTATACTTATTAAATACAGCAAAACTGGAAAAAAAGCCTCCTTTATCCTTCGCATCACTATCTGCATCAATCCGAGTAATACCCATGCAATTTGGTCCTAAAATCCTAATTTTAGTAAAGTTTTCAGTGATATCAATGATTTTTTCTTTAAGCTTTAAACCAAGCTCTCCTGCCTCTTCAAATCCAGAAGCTTCAATGATGGCTCCCTTGACTTCCTTTTGCGTGCATTCTTTCAATAATTCGGGAATTTTATGATTTGGCACGTAAAATATCGCCAAATCAACATCTTCATCTACATCTAATATAGATTTTCGAAATTTTAAGCCATAAATTATGCCATCAGCGTTAGGATTGATCGGGAAAATTTTTCCTTTAAAATTATTGTAGATGAGGTTATTAACGATCCGATTTCCTCCTTTTAACGGATTTTTTGAAGCACCTATGACTGCAACTGATTCTGGTTTCAAAAATGTTTCAATAATATTCTTATCTGTCATTTTAGAATCTTTAAAAATAAAAATCTTGATGTGTAGTAAAAATAAATATGATTTTTAAAAATTTCATTAATAAAATGTCAATTGAATTTTTTATCCTAAGGATTAGATTTGTTCTATCCATCCGAATGAAAAATAATAAAAATCGTAAAATGTTAATAATAATTCTAAAATTTCTAATATAAGAAAATTAGAATAAATCAAGATTGGAAATATTTTAAAATATTCTATTACAATCATGGAGAATGCACTATTAATTTAAACCCAATAAATTTTATCTTTAAATATTGATTATGAATCAAAAAAATAATAGAACATGAATTTAATACGTGGTCATAAAATGAATATTTTTATCCCCATACCGAAAAGTATTAATATTCAAGATATAGAATAAAAGAATTTTTATACATCCATTATTTTATCTAATTATCGTTGGTCATGTTTGGAGATTGATTAAGAATGCTTTTTGAATTAGAGATTATCTTAAAACTTCGAGAAATACTAGCCCTTTTTGGAAATAATATTGTATTTTTCGCATGCTTATACTTTATTATTCCAATAATGTTAATTTGTGCTTTTTTAGTCATCATCAATATTTTTAGAAAGATAAAAACTTTAGAAAAGAAAACTAAATTAATGAGAGAGATTAGCGATTACATACATGAAGGTTCTTTAATTTATTTAAAGCAGCAAGCAAAAGTACAAGTAGCAATCCTCTTCATATTGTTGATCCCTGTAGGTCTCACTGGGATCAGTTTTTTAAGCAATCCATTTTGGGCTTTTACTATAACTGTAATTACATTTTTCACCGGTTCTTTAAGCTCGTTATTAGCCGGATTTATCGGAATGAGAGCAGCTACTAAAGCTAATATTCTAGTTGTTGAGACCTCATTCGAAGATCCCAAAAAAGGATTTAAATTAGCTTATTATGGGGGTATGACAACGGGAATCTTAACAATTTCAATGTTTGTTCTAGGGATTTGGTTAATCTTCATTCTCACCGGTGGAAATATATATTTAATGATTGCTTATGATTTTGGAGCAAGTATTTCATCTCTCTTAGCTCAAGTTGGCGGAGGTATTTATACAAAATCTGCGGATATGGGTGCGGATATAGTAGGAAAGTATGAGATGAGTATCAGAGAGGATGACCCCCGGAATCCTGCTATCATTGCAGATTTAGTAGGCGACAATGTTGGGGATTGCGCTGGGAGAGGTGCAGATCTATTTGAAAGTGCTGCTGCTGATGGCATTGGTGGAATGGTTTTAGCACTTACGCTTTTCTTATTAATAGGAAATCCTATTTTTATCATCTCGCATTTGACACTCATTCTATTAGGATTATTATCCCTATTTTTTACTACACTTTTTCTTAAAATCGATTTTAACAAGCCATCTAAATCCATTTGGAGAGTTTTCATAGCTTCTACCCTATTTAATGTAGTATTATTGTTTGGAATGAATATTTTCTTGTTTGGAGAATTAGGGATTTATCTCTTCATATCGAGCTTAATGGGTTTAATATCTGCATTCGTCGCAATTCTCTTTACAACCTATTATACCAGCATCGATTTTAAGCCAACTAAGACTGTCGCCAAGTCCTCTAAGGAAAGTGCCTCTATTAGCATCGTTTCAGGGCTCTCTACGGGTTTTAAATCAGTATTTTTTCCCGTCATAATATTTTGTATATCAGTCATCATTGCTTATGTTTTTGGTCAAAAATTTATCATAGAGTACTATGGTAATGCTTCAAATTTCCCTACAACAAACATTTTGGGCAGTTCAATTTCACCTACAATAATTCTTATCGCTTTTGCCATATGGGGCGTAAATATGGCATCCATTGCTAGTGATACAATAATTTCAACAGTTTTAAGTTTCGACACATTTGGACCCATAATTGATAATGCCGCTGGAATTGCAGAAATAGGTAGAGATGAGGCACCAGAAGGATTAAGAGAAAATTTAGCAAAATTAGATGCTTTAGGAAACACTACAAAAGCGATTGCCAAAGGTTTCGCTCTAATTTGTGGAGGATTTAGTAGTATTGTAATGTTCTTTACTTTTTTATTGACATCTCACTCTCTTGGAGAAGAAATCACGAGTTTTTTCATAAGTAGCAATCAATTAATTCACATCTTTGACTATTTGGACTTTCATAATCCCCTAATAATTACAGGTTTTGCGATAGGAACAATATTGCCAGTCTTTTTTACATCGATGATCTTAGATGCCGTGAGAAAGGGATCGAGAAGAATGGTTGAAGAAATAAGATATCAATTTGATACCATTCCAGGCCTCAAGGAAGGTAAGGAAGGAGTAAAACCGGATTATGATGAGTGCATTAGCATTTCCGCTAAAACAGCCTTACACAACATGGTAAAACCTGTATTGATAATAATTGGAATTGTAATTTTAGTAGGGATATTACTGGGACCAATTGTCATATCAGCATTATTGATTGGAAATCTTTTAGGATGTTTAATATTTGGATTATTCATGAGCATAGGTGGTGCCTCATTAGATAACGCTAAGAAAGGAATTGAGGATGGCTTGCACGGTGGAAAGGGCAGCTTTGCACATAAGGCATCTATTATAGGTGATACTTTTGGAGATCCTCTGAAAGATACTGCAGGGCCTTCAATGAATATTTTAATAACAACAGTGAATACTCTCTCATTGACTTTCTTACCGCTCTTCATAATGACAGGATTTTTATGGGCTTTAATCCCTATTTTCTGAAAAAATTAAAAATTATCATATTCTTGATGGAAAAAAAAGCAAATCCTTTTTCAAGCTTTTATCTTTTATTAATTTAATCTAAATTAATTAGAATGAGATTTTCATTAAAGTATTTAATAAAAATATAATATTAAAAATTAGGATAAATAAAAATAAATGGTTATTTTACTTTCTTTAATGCATCCTTTAAAGTTTCTTCAAATTTTTCCAGGATGAATTCAGCATCTTCTTCTGTAATGATTAATGGTGGTTTAATTTTAATTACATTACGTCTTATTAATTTTCCGGTACCAGAAAGGATTGGCATGCTTTCACCCAAATATAAACCGTGATCTGGTGCTAATAATACCATTTCTTCACATAATTCCGTGAATGGTTCTCTGGAATTCTTATCCTTGACTAATTCCACACCGATAAACAGTCCAGAACCTCTAACATCACCAATCACTTCATACTCATCTTCCATTTCTAATAATCGTTTTGTAATCTTTTGTCCCATTTTTTCACAATTTTCGTTTATCTTCGCTTTTTCAATGACCATTATGGCAGCGAGTCCAGTTGCTAAAGAAATTGGGTCAGAACTAAAGGTAGTATGCTCCTCAGAAGGTCCAAATCTTTTTCTTATTTTAGGAGATGCTACTAATACTCCTAATGGAAAGCCTCCACCAATTCCTTTTGTAAATGTCATCATATCCGGTGATACATCTACATTAAGCTCTTTTTCATATCGTTCTGTTATCGTAAAATATTTCCCAGTTCTCCACATGCAAGTCTGACATTCGTCATATATTAAGAATATTTTTTCTTGTTCGCATGTTTCTTTAAGTGCTCTCAAGAACTCTGGCGGTGCTGGAATTTGTCCTCCAGCTCCTTGAATTGGCTCTAATATCACTCCAGCCATTCTTCTAGGTGCCATTCCCATTAAATATTGCTTTACTAATTCAAAACATTCCAAATTGCAATTTGGATCTTTATGACCATGAACGCCTTCCTTATAATTCCACAAACAGCGATAACAATATGGATAAGGCATTCTAAAAAAATTATTATGCCCAAAACTATTAAATCGATTAACTGAATGCATTGGTTGAGATGCTGTTGCTGTAACAAGCGTAGAGCCATGATAGCCGCCCCAAAATGTTCCAAATAAGGATGCGCCCCGACTCTCCATCATTGCTAATTTCATTGCTGCTTCATTTGCTAAACCACCACCTTCACAATTAAAAGCAACTTTTCCTCCTTTAAGTTTTCCCGGCACCAAACTTGCAATTTTTCTGCTCAGTTTCGCTCTTGAGGGTGTAAGGACGTTATATCTAACATGAGTCAAGCGTATCATTTGTTGATATGCAGCATAATTAATGTCGGGATGAGCAAAACCTAAAGCTAATACCCAATTCATTGATGTAACATCTAATAATTCCCTTGGATTTCCTTGTTTATCGATTACCTTAACCCATGCGGAGCCTGGTTCTTTAGCTTCTATTGCTGTTAATGGTTCTACAAAAGAATTTAACGAATTTTTCTCGAATTCTAACAATTCTTCCTCATTAATGCCTGAAGAAATTCTCTCCAATTCTTCTTTACTTAAAACTTTTGGTTCTATTTCTTTCATGTTTATCCTTCTACATTTTTAATTTAATGAATTATTCAAAACAATTATCTAAATTAAATTATATTTTTGTTTTTTAACTTAATATTATTTTATAATTAATTGATCATATTGAACTATACTAATAAAAAGTAATAATTGTTGAAGCAGAATTCTCATAATTTTGTAAAAAATTTATAAAAAACGCCTCTTCATCAATATTCTTATTATTAAATAAAAAAATCAATGAAAAAAAAACTATCTTGTAAAATTAAGAATCTTTAAATGAAATTTCAATAATTATTGGCAATTAACCATCTTTATTTTCACTTTCATCAAATCTTTCTTCAATTTTTTTAATTGCGTTTGAAGCATGGATTCTTACAATGCGATAGAAGTCATTTAATCTTTTCATAAGGGCGTCTAACGAGGTTAAATCTCCATATTTTTCCAAAAATTTGATAATGCTTAATTTTACTTTAAAATCACCATTTCCGTTTTGGTTTAAGTAGTCTGTTATTTCTGCCCTGACTTTATTAAAAGTTCTTTTAATGGTTTCATTATTTTCTAATTTAAATTTATACCAATTAGCTTGAAAAATGTTAAAAATGGCATCCATTGCCACTTTTTTAATTAACCAATAAGTATCGGGGTCTTTAAGGATTTGTAAGAGGTGATTTAAAGCTCTTACATCACCAATTTTTCCTAAAGCAATAATAACATTTTTCTTAACTTCCAAATTTCTATTTTTAAGAGCTTCAATTAAAATTTCAGTAAATTCTTTCTTACCAATTTCTCCCAATATGAAAGCAACACACTCCTTAATGGCATCATTTTCTTTTTCTATGAATTCGTATAAATAATCATATGAAGTGTTCTTATCTTTTGAGTAAATCTTTTTAACAGAATCTATTATTTTAAATTTCATATCTATATCTGAATATTCAAAATTAACATCTTCAATATTTAATATATTTAGAAGTTCAGGAACAGCCCTAAGATCACCTAATTCTCCTAATGTTTCAATGGATGCGATGCTTACCTCATTGTACATGTTATCAAGGTTATGAATCAATAAATCAATGGCATCTTTTATCTGCAATTTTCCAACAATGGTAATGGCATTTTTCTTGATTATAAAATCGTTAGTTAACAATAATTTCTTGATTTCCTCGTGAATTTCACTTCCCAATAAATTTAAAATGATAATCGTGGAATTTAGTAATTCTTCATCATCACTTTTCAAAATTCGTAGAATTTCATCCAATAATATATCCTTATATTCATGTAAATGTAAAAATATCTCAGGATACTTTGTTTTAATGAAACTACTATCATCAAAAGTAATATTTATGCTCGAAAGCCCTATACCAATTAACTTTATGATTTCTGTTTTCATTTCATTCGAAAAAGATTCAATTTTAAGCGACTCAAGCAATTTTCTTATTAATATGTCTGGTGGAACGCTTAATAATTGATTTTTAATAAATTCCTTTACTGAATTAAAAGGCGAATTTAATTCATTTATGAATAAATCAATTTCATCTTCTTCAAATTTAATTTTCTTAATTGCCTTTAATACTGCAGTCCTAAGACTTGGAACATTTTTAATGTTATTCAAGACCCATTTTAACGGCCCTAATCCACTTTTTAAGCGAAGTTTTCCAATTAATTTTGCTGTTTCACATTTGATCTCGATGTTATCATCTGAAATTAGAATGTTTTCTAATGAATCAAAGCAATCTTCCATTATTGAAGGGTTTTCCTTGCTAAATAAATACATGTATTTTAAGGCATCAGCTCTTTTCTTGTTATCTTCTTCAAGATGCAAGATCTCGGTTAATAATCTTATTGAATTATCGACACCGATTTGTTGTCGCCGTTCAAATATCTCATTTGGTAATATTTTTGGGTCATACATTTTATTAATTTTAATTTATCTAAATTTGAAGAATAATTATTAACGAATTAGATCATTCTTTAATAAAAATATTTCCAAATCAATCACAATTAGTGTGAAAAATTTATCAAATGCGAAAAAAAGAGATTTATCTATTTTCTAATATAAAAATTTTTTATTAAAATGATAATTGAAGTTTCTAATAAACCAGTTATTAAAGAAACCTACCAAAAAAATATTCCATTGCCTTGTTAATAACATTTCTCAAGTGCTTGTTTACAGCAGATTCAGATATATTAAAATGTTTAGCAATTTCTTCTGCCGTTATTTGCTTTGGAGTTTTAAAAAAACCCATTTTTGTAGCATAAGATGCAATCTCTTCTTGCTTTTTTGTGAATTTAGGGAATGGTAAGCTTACTTTCCACAAATTTTCATCGATTTGATTAATGTTATTCAAATCAGTCATTCCTAATATCTTATAATTTTCAGTAAACGACGATAAAATATCAAATAAATTGTTAACGTAATTATTTTGTGATATAATATTTACTAGCACGACATCTTTAGAGACATGAATAGGAAACAAGAGTGCCCAAGGACCTGAATCAAATATTGGGAAGAAACCTTTCTCTCTATTTTGGTCCATTATGCAAATAATCTCATCGCCCCTGTGATCTAATAATTGGAATGATTGTGGATTGAACTTCTCTAAAATAAAATTCTTGATACTTTTTCCATCTTTAATATTAACTTTAATCCTTTGTAAGGTAAAAAAGTGTTTTTGATCATATTGGAAGGCATTTAAAATATCAACATAATCAACATATTCGAATAAATTTTCAAATCCAACATGCTTTAGAAAATTTCCAGGAATTTGTAGTCGAATTAATTTCATTTTGACCTCTTTTCTTATGATTAACTTATTAATATTATAATAACAATGAAGTATTTTATTGGTTGCGATCGCAACCCATTAAATCATAAGAGTATATTTTTATTATTTTATTAAAATAAAAACGATAAAAATCAAAATGAAAATATTATTAACTGGTGCTTTTGGGAATATAGGATTATATACATTAAGAGAATTGTTAAAAAGAAATCACTATGTGAGAGTTTTTGATATCTTAAATAAAATAAATAAGAAACTTGCAAATAAATTTAAGAAAAAAGTTGAGATATTCTGGGGAGACCTGAGAAACTACAGCGATGTTGAAAAAGCGATTGAAAATGTGGATTTCGTAATTCATTTAGCTGCAATCATACCTCCCTTAGCAGATGAAAATCCTGAACTAGCAAAAGAAGTTAATGTTAGAGGGACCTATAACATTGTCAAGGCAATAAAAGCTCAAAGCATACCTCCAAAATTAATTTTTACATCATCCATTGCGGTTTATGGTGATCGAAGAAAAAATCCATTAATTAGAGTTTCAGACCCTCTTAAACCGAGCAAGGGTGATATTTATGCTCTTACAAAAATTGCTGCTGAAAAAATAGTGAGAGAAGCTGGAATCGATTACACGATATTCCGTTTGACCTATATAACATCTGTAGAAAAATTGGATTTAGATCCATTGATGTTTAAAATGCCCTTAGATACTTACATAGAGATCTGCCAAGCTAAAGATGTGGCATTTGCTCTAGCTAATGCGTTAGAAAGTAATGAAGTATGGGGAAAAATTTTTAATATTGCTGGTGGAGAGAAATGTCGTACGACTTATAAGGAATATCTCAACAACATGATGGAAATTTTTGGTTTGGGTAGAAATTTTTTACCTGAACAAGCTTATGATAATAAAGATTTTCACTGTGGATACATGGATACAACAGAATCACAAAAAATCTTAAAATATCAAAGACATACCTTAGAAGACTATTATAATGAGGTTAGAGAAAAAGTAGGTGTCAAGCGACATTTTATGGTACTCATTAAGAACCTCTTGCGAACAATTCTATTAAAGAAATCAGAACCTTATCAAAAATTCAGATTCTTCAAGAAAAAATATGGAATGTTCACGGTTTCAGAAAACAAGTTAATCAGAAAATTGATCGCTTCTAATTACTATAAAATCGAACAATTAGAACAAAGAATCTTAGAACTTGAAAGATTGCTGAAGAAAGAACCAGAAAGTTTTGACGAATCTATGGAATTATCAGATGTTATTTAATGCTTTCTTTTTTCAAGTTTAAAGCCTAAATTTTTTTATTACTATTTTTATCTTTTCTTTTTTAAAAAAATTAAATTGTAAACTATCATTTTCAATAAAATTAAGTATTGTCAATTAACTAGATGGATAATTGTGACAATAATGCACGATCAAAAATACTAAATATTTCCAAAACCAATCCTAAACCTAGACAAATATTTAAAATACCGATACTTTATTGCATAAAACTTTTAATAATCAAAAAAAAAATTAAGGATATAAGAAAGTAAAATTCGAATTCCCAAAATTATTATATATTCTTTTGTACGATATTGATCATAATTGGAATAAATTTTAAAGTAAAGTTCCATAACAAAAATGTAAAAAACTGAGGTGATTGATTTAAGAAAATGACAGATTTCCCAATGCATCGGATTGGATACTATGCTTGCAACTGAGGTATAAACATACGGGGTAAAATAGATTGTGAAGAATTAATCAATTTTGCCAAAGAAAGTTATGATGAAGTTATTGTTGCCAAAACCCATCCATTTTTATGCACCGAAAGTGGGCAAAACGAGATAATTAAGGATATTGAAGAAAAGAACCTCGATAGGATCGTGGTGTCTGCTTGAACACCTCGAACGCACGAACCAGTGTATAGAAGTTCAATAGCCAAGACTAATTTAAGCCCTTATTATTTTCAGATGGTAAATGTTAGAGAACATTGCTCATGGGTTACGGAAGTTAATGAGGATGCCTTACAAAAAGCTAAAATTCTATTGAAGGGAGGTATAGAAAGGGTTAGATTACTTGAAGAAATTCCAGTGATAAAGGTACCAATAGAAAAAGCCACGCTAGTGGTTGGTGGTGGCATAGCTGGAATGAATACGGCTCTCGATCTAGCTAATCAAGGCATAAAAGTCTATTTAGTGGAAAAGAAAAGCACGATTGGAGGAAGAATGGCACAATTGGACAGAACATTTCCCACTAATGACTGTGCCATTTGAATTTGTGGTCCAAAAATGCTTGAAGTCAGCAGGAATGAGAATATCGAGATTTTAAGTTGTAGTGAAGTCAAAAAAGTTGATGGCTATGTTGGAAATTACGTGGTAACTGTTCAACAGCAACCTCGCTTTATAGATACTGAGAAATGTAATGGTTGTGGTGCTTGTAGTGAAGTTTGTCCTACGTTTACTGCGAATTATTTCGATGAATATTTAGGAGCCAGGAAAACCATAGACATTGCATTTGGTCAAGCTGTTCCATTCTTATATGACATCCATCGAGAATCTTGTGTTGAATGTTTTGCATGCGTTGATGCCTGTGAACTGGACGCCATAGATTTTAGTCAACAACCTATGAATAGAGAACTCAAAGTTGGAACGATAATCATAGCAACCGGGTGGGATATTTATGAACCTCATGGTGAATATGGTTATGGTGAATTTGAAAATGTAATTACTCAAGCCCAATTAGAAAGAATGCTATCCCCCAATGGTCCTTTAGGGGGACATATGAGCAGGGTTTCAGATTCTAAAAAACCAAATGAAATTGTTTTCATCCAGTGCGTAGGAAGCAGGGACACCGAAAGAACTTTTTGTAGCGGCGTATGTTGCATGTTAGCACTAAAAAATGCCATGCTATTGAAAGAAGAATTTCCAGAAGCCAATATTACGATATGTTATATTGATATAAGAACAAATGAAAAAGGTTTTGAAGAATATTATCAACGAGCCAGGGAAACCAATATTAGATTAGTAAGAGGAAAAGTTGGTGAGATTACTGAGGATCCTGAAACAAAAACATTGAGAGTCAGGGTCTATTCTTCTTTAACAGATGAAATCATTAATATAAATGCAGATTTAGTAGTTTTATCTACGGCAGCTTTACCCTCGAAAGGAACCGAGCAAATTGCCAAGGTTTTAAACTTGGATATTGATCAAAACGGTTTCTTAACAGAATCCCATTTTGGATTAATGCCACAAGAAACTAAGATAAAAGGTGTGTTTATTGCTGGTTGGGCTCAAGGGCCAAAGAACATTGCATATTCGGTTTCACAAGCAAGAGCTGCTGCTAGTAAAGTAGCTGAATTAACATCAAAAGGAGAGATTGAATTAGAATTAATTACAGCTGAAGTTAATGATGAGTTTTGCATTGGTTGCTGTAGATGTGAAAAAGAATGCCCTAAAAACGCTATAAAAGTAGATGAAAATGAGATTGCACGCGTTGATGAAATTAATTGTGATGGTTGCGGAATATGCGCTACGAGTTGTCCTACTGGCGCAATTGAAATAAGGTATTTTAGAGAGCATCAATTATATGCTGAAATAGATGGAATTTTAGGAGGTGTATAAAATGACTGATTATAATTATAAAATAATAATGTTTGCTTGTTTAAAATGAGGATATGGTGCGGCAGATTTAGCAGGAGTTTCTAGATTAAAATATACGCCTATTGTAAAGATAATTAAAGTAAGATGTACTGGTCTCGTAGATGTAAAGCATATCTTATATGCAATTAAGTCTGGAGCTGATGGTGTCATGGTAGTAGGATGAAGACCATATGAATGCCAATTTAAGGCTGGAAATTTTAAAGCACAGACTCACGTGGATTTTACTAATCGAATACTAGAGAGGAGGGGTTTTGGTGGACAAAGAGTCAATATGTATTGGTTAAGTAGCGCTGAAGCAGAAAAATTAGTTAAAAGCGTTGAAGATGCTCTTGAAAAAGTTAGCAGATTAGGTCCAAACCCGATAAACATGAAAGGAGTTAAAGAAGTAAAGAAGGAAATATTAACAACCCCCATAGAATGAATCTTATAAGTAAATGTTTGTTATAAGAAGACTTTCCTAGCAAAGGAAAGGGGGATAATTTCCATGAACATGTATTATTGATTTAATTTATCATAAAGATAATTGGAATGATATGACTCAAATATCAAATGATGAAATATTCAAGGAAATCTTGCCAAGGGAATTATTAGAAGCAACATATAAAGCTGTGAGCAACTTTCAAATTCGATCATTTTACGAAGCAAAAGAAGAAATATTAAATTGTGGCAAGTATTCAGAAAAAGAATTTTATGATATCTTAGATGCAATGATCGATGCTGAAACTGAACGAAAGATTCTCATGGATCGATTAAAAGGGCAAGATCCTTTATTTTTGACGGAAATTGCAGAATTAATTAATGATTTTCCACCAATAAATATCGTAAGGGATGTGATTTACTTAAAAGAGCAAGGGTATATTGATGAATTAGTAGAAGTTAAAACAAAAAAAGTTATAAAGAAAATCAAAGGCGTAGAAAAAGAAGTTGAAGAAAAGGAATATTTCTACAGATATAAGCTAAAAAAGTTAGAAGAAAATTTTAAAGAGAACTTTTTTCAACCGGTTTCAATTATATTTGAATCAGGTGTTTGCTGTAATTGTGGGTGGTGTTCTTCAATATGCCCTATTAATGCCATAAATGTTAATGCTGACGATTTAGAAATTGATAAAAATAAATGTATAAAGTGTGGACTTTGCTTTTCTGTTTGTCCTCGATCATTTCAAATGAGTGAATTATGGAAAGCAATTGGGGTATTAAGTAAGGAAATTAATTACTCCGAAAAAATTGGCCCCTACATAAATGCCTATACCGCAACAACAACAATTGAGGAGATAAAAAAGGTAAGACAAGATGGTGGAATCGCTACTACAATTTTAGAATACTTATTAAAAAATAATTTGGTAGATGCTATAATAGCTGTACAGCATTCCAAGGATCTATGGAAACCAGAACCAGTTATTATAGAAGATGTCAAAGATCTTTATAAAACAAGTGGTACCAAGTATGCAAATTCTCCATCACTTATAGCAATTGAGAAAGCAAAAAATTATGATAAAATCGCAGTTGTAGGTACTCCTTGCATGATGAAGGCTTTAGTTAAAGGAGAATTATTTCCATCGGGTTTTCCATTTTTTAATAACATAAAATACAAGATAGGATTGTTCTGCATGGAAGCCTTCTCTTATGATAATATTATAAAACTTGTAAAAGATAAATTTGACCGTGATATCAACGAATTAACCAAAATGAACATCGATAAAGGAAAATTTATCATAAATTTAAAATCTGGTGAAGAATTGAAGATAGATTTAAAAGAAATTCAGCCTTATGCCCGAGGTAATTGTCATTTCTGCGAGGATTTAACTTCAGAATATGCAGACTTTTCGGTTGGATCAATTGGTTCACAAAGTGGTTATTCTTCTGTAATTACAAGGACATTAGAAGCAGACACGATATTTCAGGATATGATCTCTTCTGGACTTGTGGAAGCTCAGAATCTAAAAGATGTTAAACCGGGTTTAGGATTAGTACAAAGAATTTCTGTATCTAAGAAAAAGAAATGCAAAACGGTTGAATTAAAAAAAGAAAATTGAAAATGGTGGTTAAAATACCTAAAACTTTTGAAGATTTAATTGTTGAGGTGCATGACAAGGGAATTTGCCAGGGTTGTGGTGGTTGTGTCAGTTTTTGTAGTTCTGCAGAATATAATGTTATTGGATTTAAAGACAAATATTCACCTCCAGTTTACATAAATAAAGATAAGTGTCTTGAATGCGGAATTTGTTATCATATATGTCCACAGACGCATGTACTTGATAATGAATTAAATGAGACCTATAATTTCTCAAGTTACGAAGAAATGCCAATTGGTTATTACGAAGATATTTATTCTTGTCAAGCCACGGATAAGGATTTTTTAGAACACGGAACGGATGGAGGCGTTGTGAATTCTCTAATTAATTTTTTATTGAGTAAAAAAATGATTGATGGTGCAATAGTTTCTAAAACAGATGCCCCTTTTTCTCGTGAAGCCTCATTTGCAGATAGTAAATATGATCTGTTACAAGCTTCAGGTTCTAAATTAGAAATGGCATCACATTTGGAAGAAATTCAACGATTTTCTACTTACACGCATTCAATTTCTAAATTAAATCATTATAAATTCAAAAAATTAGCTGTAGTTGGCACACCTTGCCAAATTTATACAATTAGATGTATGCAAGATTTAGGAGTCACTCCATCAGAGAATTTAGAAATTTGTTTAGGCTTATTTTGTTATGAAAATTTCTTATTTGACAAATCTAAAATACAGAATTTTGAAAAAGATTTTAATATAAAATTTCCAAGCATAAAAAAAATTAATATTAAAGAAGACGTAATTTTCACGATATTGGACGATGAGAGTAGAGAAAAAGTCATTCACGTACCATTCAATCATTTAAATGATTACATGAGAAAAGCATGTAAAGCGTGTGAGGATTTCTCTAATATATATGCTGATCTTTCATTTGGAGGTTTAGGATCTCCGGATAAATACACGACTGTTATTGTTAGGACTAAAAAGGGGAAAGTTCTTCTCAATCAAGCGATTGAAGCTGGAATAATCCAATGCTTGGATTTGGATGATGATAAGAAAAAACAAATCTTCACGCTAATATCAACATTTTCTAAATCTAAAAAAAATCGTAAAAAAGAGTTTTTAGAAGAATTAGATAAAGGAGGATGAACCTCATAACAGAAAGTAAGATTGAAAATAAGAGGGAAATCGAAAGAAGAAAATTATTTGGGGATACATTTGATTATTTGAAAAAGATTTATGAACCAAACTTAAGAACATTTTTAAATAAATGTTATCAGTGTAGTCGTTGTAGTGGAGTTTGTCAATTAAGTAAGGTTCAAAAATTCACTCCAAGTAGAATTATTCAACAAATATTAGAAGGATTTGAAGATAAAGTTCTTAAGAGTGGAGTATTATGGGATTGCTTGACTTGTAATCAATGTTTAAAGGATTGCCCTGAAAAAATTAATTTTGCAGATATAGTCAGGATTTCTCGTTTTAAAATGAGGCATGAATTTGATCAAAATGTAGAAGATTATGTAGCGCACAAGGGTATCTATACTACTATAGCAGAGATCATGAGTCGTCCATACATTACACCTAATAGAAATCTGGATTGGATTCCGGACAATATTAAAATATCGCAACATGGGGATTTAATGTATTTTGTTGGATGCTTGCCGTATTTCGAGTATGAATTTGAAAACCCTTGTTCTATTGCTACAAGTACTTTAAAATTATTAGATAGTATTGAAAATGAACCTATTGTTGTTTTAAGAGAAGAAAATTGCTGCGGGCATGATATTTATTGGGGTCAAGGAAAATTAAAGACTTTCATAAAATTAGCCATGAAGAATGTGGAAATGTTTGAAAGAGCAGGAGTTTCAACAATAATTACAGCCTGCGTTGAATGTTATAGAACTCTCAAAATAGACTATCCAAAAATTTTTGAAGATTTTAATGATAAATTTGAAGTAAAACATTTTATCGAATACATTTATGATAAGTGGAAATCTGGAATTATAGAATTTATAAAGCCAAAAAAAATAGTAAAAGAATACATGCAATTCACATATCATGATCCTTGTAGATCAAGCAGATTCTTGCCAGAAGAAATTAATTTAACTGGAAAAGTGAGGGAAATATTTAAAGAACTTGAAAGATTGGGATATAAATTCCAAGAAATGGAACATAATAAAGAGAATTCTCTTTGCTGCGGCGTTAGTTCTTGGATGAATTGTAACGAAAAAACAAAAGCTCTAAGATATAAAAGATTATTAGAAGCAAAAAAGACAGGAAATCTAATGGTAAGTTCTTGTCCAAAATGCATTGTTCATCTCTCTTGTTTAAGAGATGACTACAAGGAGCAATTTCCCATCCAAATTTTAGATTTTTCTGAATTTATAATAAATAATGTAAAAGTTATCCATCCTAAATAATTGTTAAAGGAAGATTAAATGCAAGGTTCCGTATTAGTTATAGGAGGAGGAATAGCTGGGATTCAAGCTTCATTAGATTTAACTGAATTAGGATTTAAAGTTTATTTAGTCGAGAAAAATCCATCAATTGGAGGGCGGATGGCTCAGCTCGACAAAACATTTCCTACAAATGATTGTAGTTTATGCATTCTTGCTCCCAAAATGGTTGAAGTTTATAGAAATCCTAATATAGAATTATTAACACACTCAGAAGTCAAGAAAGTACAAGGAAAAGCAGGAGATTTTAATGTTACTATCTTGAAAAAACCACGATATGTTGATGAAACCAAATGTAAAGGATGTGGAGATTGTGCCAGTAAATGTCCCAAAATTGAAGTGCCTAACTTATTTGATATGAATTTAGGAAAGAGAAAGTCGATATACATTCCATTTCCTCAAGCAGTCCCTCCTGTATACATTATAGATCCGAATCTATGTTTAAAAATAACAAAAGGAGTCTGTGGGGTCTGTCAAAAAGTCTGTCAAGCTGAAGCAATTGATTTTGAGCAAAAACCAAAGGATATTAATTTAAAAGTTGGTGCCATTGTTGTGGCTACGGGATTTGATATAATTGCAGAAAAATTAAGTCCTCGTTGGGGATACCAATATCCTAATGTTATCAGTGCTTTAGAGTATGAAAGAATCTTGTGTGCTTCTGGACCATTTGCAGGTCATGTGTTACGTCCTAGTGACGAGAAAGAACCTGAAAAAATTGCTTTCATTCAATGTGCCGGTTCTAGAGATTTACATGAAAATGTTCCTTATTGTTCTAGCGTGTGTTGCATGTACACGGCAAAAGAAGCAATTATTACAAAAGAACATTCTGAGAATGCAAAATGTTTCGTATTTCGCCATGACATCAGAGCTTATGGCAAAAATTTTTATGAATTTATTCAAAGAGCAGAAAATGAATATGGAGTGAAATATTTTCAAACGAAAATAAGTTATATTAAAGAAGATCCAAAAACAAGAGATTTAATAATTCATTATGAGAACCTTAAAACTGGAAGGTTTGAAACTTTCAAGGCAAATCTAGTGGTTTTAGCACCACCATTAGTTCCATCAGAAGGAACGCAAAAATTAGCAAAAATATTAGGAATTGAACTAGATGATTATAATTTCTTTAAAGAAAAAAATTTTTACAACAAATCTTTATCTTCTAAAAAAGGAATATTCTTATGCGGATTTTGCCAAGGACCAATGGATATTCCTGAAACTGTAGCAGAAGCTAGTGGGGTTGCTTCTCAAGTTGCTGAATTATTAAATCCAACTAAATTTACTGAAATTAAGCAGAAACAACCTGGAGAACCAGAAAAAGAAGTTAAAATTACAGATGAACCTCGAATTGGCGTGCTTATTTGCCATTGTGGAATTAATATTGGAAAATACATAGATGTTTCGAGTGTAGTCGAATATGTTAAAAGTTTGCCATATGTAGTCCATTGCGAGTCAAATTTATATTCATGTAGCTCAGATTCTCAAGCTAGAATTAAAGAAATAATTAAAGAATACGATTTGAATCGTTTTATAGTGGCTTCTTGTACTCCAAGGACTCATGAAGCTCTATTTCAAGAAACGTGTCAAGAAGCCGGGCTTAACAAGTATTTATTTGAAATGGTAAATATCAGAGATCAATGTTCATGGGTTCACATGTACGAATATGAATTTGCTACAGAGAAAGCCAAGGATTTAATCAGAATGGCTGTAGCAAAAGCTCGTTTATTAAAGCCTCTCTCAGATACTAAAATTGATATCACTCCTGCTGCTTTAATAATAGGGGGTGGCATTGCTGGTTTGACAGCAGCTTTAAACATTGCTAATCAAGGATTTAAAACATATATTATCGAAAAAAGTAATAAATTAGGAGGTCTTTTAAACAATATTTCCTGTCTTTTTCCAAATCACGAAGATCCCTCTGAATTATTGAAGTCAATCATAAATGAAGTTCAAAATAATTCTAATATTAGTGTATATTTAAACTCTAACATCGAAAAAATTCAAGGTTATATAGGGGATTATAATATTGTTATTAGTTCATTAGATGAAAAAAGAGTTAATTTAAAAGTTGGAACCATTATTGTAGCTACTGGAGCCAAGGAAATGAAACCTGAAGGTTCCTTTCTTTATGACAAGAAAAATAAAAATATTTTAACATTATTAGATTTAGAACAAAAAATAAAAAGTAAGGATACCATTTGGTTAGAAAATGTTAATCGTGCTACAATAATTTTATGTGTTAATTCAAGGCAAGAAGATAAAATTCCGTATTGTTCAAATATATGTTGCGCTGTGAGCTTGAAAAATGTAAAAATTCTGAAAGATTTAAAACCAGATATTGAAATTGTGGTCCTATATAGGGACATTCAAATGGCTAAAAAAGATTTCGAGGAATATTATCGAGACGTAAGAAGAGATGCTATCTTTCTCAGATATGATCTTAAAAATTTACCAAAAATAAAGAAAATTCAAAATAAACCTGAGAGATATAATATTTCTATTTTTGATACCAACTTGCAAGAAAATATTGATTTTGAAACAGATTTAATAATATTAGCAGCTCCCTTGATCCCTCAAGATAACATGGAAAAGTTAGCTAAAATGCTAAAAGTTCCCTTAGATGCAAACGGATTCTTTTTAGAAGCACATGTGAAATTAAGGCCCGTGGATTTCGCAACTGATGGAATCTTTTTATGTGGTTGTGCTCATTGGCCTAAAAACATTCAAGACACAATTGCTCAAGCACATGGTGCTGCAGGAAGAGCCAGTAGATTCTTGAGCGTTAAAACGATTACTAGCTCTGGATTAATAGCGGAAGTTAATTCTGAACGATGCATTGGGTGCGGAAAGTGTGAAACTATATGTGCTTACAATGCAATTGAACTAAAAGAAGCTCAGATAAACTTTGAAGATTTTAGTTTAAAAGTTTCTAAATCTTTCATTAATCCAGCTTTATGTAAAGGATGTGGGACTTGTGCTGCAAGTTGTCCAGCTGGAGCAATTTCCGTGAAGCATTATGATTTTGATCAAATATATGCCATGATTGAATCTTATTTATTAGAATAATAAATGGAGTAAAATAATATGTCAAAAGCAAAACAAAAAAAAATTAATAAAGATTTTAATCCAGAGATTTTAGTTTTTTGTTGCAATTGGTGCTCTTATGCAGGAGCGGATTTAGCGGGAGTCTCACGATTTCAATATCCGCCAAACATGCGCATAATACGCGTCATGTGCTCTGGGAGAGTTGATCCTGCCTTCGTTATCAAGGCACTCAAGGATGGTGCTGACGGTGTTTTAATAACAGGTTGCCATATTGGAGATTGTCATTATATTTCTGGAAATGAATATGCAAAAGAACGATTTGAAAGATTTCATGAAATTATAATTAAGCAATTGGGAATTGATGAAAGAAGAGTAAGATTAGAATGGGTTAGTGCCTCTGAAGGTAAAAAATTTGCAGATTTGATAAAAGAATTTACAAATCAGATAAAAGAATTAGGCCAGTTAAAAATTCTTTAGAAATAGGATATTAATTTCTAGATTTAAATTGCTTCTGATTCATGTTTTATTATTTAAAATATTTCCATTATAATATTATAGTTTCATTTCTTCTTGATCAAATCTAATCATAAATATAAGATAGAAATATCGAATCTAATCACAAAAAAGGTTTTAGTGATCAAGATCGAAAACAAATAATTTGGAAAACTCGCGACCTTGATCATTTTTAGGGAAAATGTTTAAATAATAGATTGTCCTAATAATTACTTTAGTACTCTTATTTGGCATTTTTGTAAATAGAAAAAAGAATATTCTCCGGTGTTTAATGTAAAGTTTTGAGTGTGAATGTTAAATGGAAGGATCGGTATTAGTTATAGGAGGAGGTATTGCTGGCATTCAAGTATCTCTTGATCTTACAGAGATGGGGTTTAAAGTATATTTAATAGAAAAAAAACCTTCAATAGGCGGACACATGGCACAATTTGATAAATTATATCCAGAACATGATTGCAGCCTGTGTACATTGGCTCCAAAAATGGTTGCAATATATAAAAATCCAAATATTGAGCTATTTACTTTATCAGAAGTAGTAAAAGTTACTGGTACTGCTGGAAATTTTGAAGTCTTTATAAAAAAACATCCAAGATTTATTGAAGAAGATAAATGTAGGGGATGTGGAGATTGTGCTGCTAGATGTCCTAAAATTGAAGCTCCAAATTATTTTGACATGGATTTAGGAAAAAGAAAATCCGTTTATATTCCATTTCCCCAAGCTATTCCTTCCGTGTATTTAATCGACTCTGAACTATGCTTATATCTTAATAGAAATGTGTGCGGTGTATGTAATAAAGTTTGCAAGGCAAAAGCAATTAATTTTGATGATGAAATTAAAAATATTAAATTAAAAGTAGGAGCTATCGTTGTAGCTACTGGATTAGAGATGATGAGCCAAGAATTATCTCCTAAATGGGGATATCAATTTAAGAATGTTATAAATGCCTTGGAATATGAAAGGATATTATGTCCTACAGGGCCTTTTAGTAGTAAAATCTTAAGACTTAGTGATGAAATTCCACCAAAAAAAGTCGCGTTCATCCAGTGCGTGGGATATAATGAACCAGAAGAGAAAATCTCATATTGTTCCCGAGTTTGTTGCATGTACACGGCAAAGCAAGCCATATTGACAAAAATTTATAATGATGATATTGATGTTTCGGTCTTCCGTCATAAAATCAGAATTTTTGGAAGAAATTTTTATGAATATACTAGTAGAGCAGAAAAAGAATATGATATAAAATATCTCCAAGCAAATATTAAGTACTTAGAAGAGGAACCTGATTCTAAGAATATAATCATTCATTATACAGATCTGAAGACTAAAATTGATAAAACATTTGAGGCTGATCTCGTAGTTTTAGCAGCGCCACTAATGTCTGCTAAGAGTAATCATAACTTGGCAAAAATTTTAGGACTTAAATTAGATAAATTCAATTTCTTTAAATCAAAAACATATTTTGATAATAGTATATCTCCTAAAAAAGGTATATTTTTATGTGGATTTTGTATCGAACCAATGGATATCCCAGAAGTAGTAAGCCAAGCTAGTGGTGTTGCTGGACAAGTTGCGATGCTATTAAAAGATTTAAAATATTCAAAAACTAGAGAAAGAGAAACCAGTATTTTACCAGAAGAAGAAATCATTAAAATTACTCCAAGAGCGCTTATTATTGGTGGAGGCGTATCTGGAATGACTGCCGCTTTAAATATTTCATCACAAGGATATGAAACTATATTAATCGAAAAGGATTCCAAGTTGGGCGGAAATTTAAACAATATTAATGTTTTATCTCCAACAAATATTAAAGCTTCAGAATTCATTGCTGATTTAGAGAAGAAAATTAAAAATATTCCAAAAATTAAAGTTTTTCTTAATTCTGAAATATTGAACATAGAAGGCTCTATAGGTAATTATAAAATTACCTTTATTGATGAAAATAAATTAGAAAAGGAGTTTGATGTTGGAGTAATAATATTAGCAACAGGTGCTAAAGAATACAAGCCAATGGGACAATTCAATTATGATGGTAAGAATGAAAATGTAATAACTCTTTTAGAACTAGAACAAAAGTTAAAAAATGAAAATATTTCGTGGATCAACGGCTTAAAGTATGTAACATTCATTTTGTGCGTTAGGTCTAGGCAAAAAGATGGTTTTTCTTATTGTTCAAATGTGTGCTGTAGTAACACGATAAAAAATATTAATCTTCTCAAAAAAATTAACCCAAAGTTAGAAATTTTAGTTGTTCACAGAGATTTACACGTGGCAAAAAAAGAATTAGAGGAATTATTCAATAAAAGAAAAAATCTTGCTAAATACTTGCATTATAATTTAAAAAATATTCCAAACATAACTAGATTAAGTAATGAACCAGAGAAATATAAAATTGTTTTAAAGGATGATTATAATCCAGAAAAAATAATAGATTTTAATATAGATTTAGTTGTTTTAGCAACTCCCTTAATTCCTCCTGAAGATAATTTAAAATTTTCAAGATTACTTAATATTCCTTTAGATGATAATAATTTCTTTATTGAAGCTCATAAAAAATTAAGACCGTTAGACTTTAAAGAGCAAGAAGTCTTTATTTGTGGATGTGCACAATGGCCAAAAAAGGTACAAGAATGCATTTCTCAAGCAAATGGAGCTGCAGGTAGGGCTAGCAGATTTTTGAGTATAGGACAAATTTCTTCTACTCGATTAAAATTTCTCTCTTTTATATTATCAATGCAATGTTTTTTCAAAGATGTTATTGTTAATCCAGAAAAATGCAATGGATGTGGTTCTTGCGTTGAGGCTTGTTCTTTTAAGGCAATAGAACTCATAGATGCAAGACAAGATTTTGAAGAAGTGCGTTTATTAGCAAAAAAAGCATTTATTAATCCAGCATTATGTAAAGGTTGCGGAAAATGTGCGAGCATTTGTAAGTTGAAAGCAATTGATGCGAGACATTTTGATTTTAACCAAATCTCTTCAATAATAGAACCATATTTCTTAGAAAAAGTGAAAAGCAAGGAAAGTTTAAAAAGTGAAAGTGAAGTTTTTATTTCGAATTAAAAATCCTTTATTCTTTTATTTTTTTATTAAATTTAATTCTAATATATATTCCATGACAATCTGTAAAATGTTTCATTTGATTTCTTATTAAAAGCCTTTAATAGATTGTTTTAAAAATCTTAATGAAAAAAATCCTAAAATATATCTATTAATTTATCAAAATCTATTTTAATAAAATTTAAATAATGATCTTATCATGAATTTTGAATATTTAATTTATGAAGAGAAAGAAAAAGTAGCTTGGATAACTCTAAATCGCCCTGAAGTATTAAATGCTCTCAACATGAAGCTTTCAGACGAATTAATAGAAGCAATTGAAAAAGTGCAAAAATCAACTAAATTAAAATTTCTCGTCATTAAAGGAGCTGGCGGTAATTTTTCTGTAGGAGATGACATTAAAGAAATGGTAAAATGGGGCGATGCTAATAAAATCATGAGAAGAGCACGATATTATCAAAACATAGCAAATCAACTTGAACAATTGGATAAAATTACAATCGCAGCTGTAGATGGTTATGCTGTTGGTGGAGGTCTAGAAATTACAATGGCTTGTGATTTTGTAATCTCAACTGAACAAGCAAGGTGGGGAATGCCAGAAGTAGATGTTGGAATTACTCCTGGTTGGGGCGGCACTACTAGATTATCAAGACTTATTGGAAGGAGAAGAGCTAAAGAAATAAATTTAATAGGAGCACTTCATTCAGCAAAACGAGCAGTGGAGTGGAATTTATGGAATCGCGTTGTTCCAAACGATAAACTAGATGAAGAAGTAGAAAAATTATTGAAAGTTCTTAGTATAAAAAATCAGCAAGGATTGCGCCAATTAAAATTCATAATTAATTATGGAGTTGAATGCGATCTTTATACTGCTCAAGGTTTTGAAGCATTATCAGCAGCTTTAACTGGAGCTGTGAGCGGTATGTGGAAGATAAAAGATGCCGATCAAGGTAAAGGGGTATTAGGTTTTATTAAAAAAGATGGTTTATGGCACCAACGCAGGAGTTTAGCCAGAGATTTCTGGACAGATTAACATTTAATAAAAATAAGTAAAAAAAATTATTTTTCTAAGGGAATTAAGAATTTAAATTCTCTTAAATCATATACATTTGCAATAATCCTTTCTTTTGGTTCTCTAGGCATTGCTGAAATTAAATATTTTAGTAAATCGCTTATAAAAAATTCTCCTCGGTCTGCTTCCAAAACTTTAGCAATTGAAATGATTCGCTCTTGAAAATTATTGATTTTTATCGATGGTGGGTTTTGATTAATAACATGTGGGAACATTAATGACATCTTGAAGATATCCTTTATTAACTCACCACAATCTTGGAAAGGTGTAAGATCTCCCTTAAAATTTATTAAATAATCTTTATATTTTTCTTCAAAAGCTTTGATGAATTTTACTTGAGACACTTTTAAATTATCTGAGGGATCTCTTGTTAATATTAAAGCTACTCTGATATAATCTCCATCCTTTAATAAAATTTTATAATCTTCATAATCCAATAACATGGTTTCTCTTGTTTCATCATCATTTTCTTTTCTCTTTATTTCATATTTAAAAGTAGAAATGGCTTGTTTAAACCCGCTAATTAGGTTTTCATCAAAAGTAATGCTCCCAAAATTCTGATGTATTAGTGCTGTACCACTATTTTTATCTATGACTAAGAGATACTCGATAGTAAGAGTATCATAAAATAATTGCGTTTTTTCATTCCAAATTTTTCTATTTTTCTTCAATTGCACCTTTTTTATAGTTATGTATGATGTAAAGGCAATTAATAAAACACCTAGAATAATTAATAATGGAAAGAAATCATTAAAGAATTGTTCTAATGGAGATCGAATAGTAATCCCTAATGTTTCAATATTCGAAGGAAATAAATATACATTACCGTTATAAAGGATCTCAATATCGATGCCCTCAATTTCGGGAATTGTATATGATATTTCTGCAATACCTTGATCATCAGTTAAATCTTCCATCATTATGGTTTTTATATTTATTCCTTTATAATATTCTTTAATTCTGAAAGTTAGCAATGCCTTTTCTAGTGCGATATCATTAGCTTGCAATTTTACTCTTATATTCAAGTGATCTCCCCACACATAATGCGTTTTTAGAGGGCTAACTAATGTCAAGAATGTTTGATTTTTAATTAAATGTATTCTAAATGTTTTAATCGTTATTCCCGCTAATGTGCCATTAAAATTCATTACTTTAACAGTTGTTAATGTATTATTTTTTGTTAAACTTAGATTCATATAAGGACTCCATAATGGAAATTGATAAAATGTTTCATTAATAGGTGCTCTACTTTCAATTTCTAAATGATCAGTAATAACCTGTACGATAAGATTACCATTTGAATTGTTTAGAGCAGCAGTTATATTAACTAAGTTAGACGAATTAATGTAATTTTGAACTATCTTCCACTTTTTTCCATCTTCACTTGATAAAAGACTTAGATCTATGATATTGTTTGTTTGATTAAAGTAAATTGACCACATATTATTTGTCAAATTATAGATCTCTACATATCATGGTTGAATTAATACATCTCCATATAAACTTGTTTCATTACATGTAGAATTATATTTCCAAAAACTCGGTTTGTAAAATCTGCCCTTTCTCTCCTGCATTTCCTGAAAATATTGATTAATATTTAGCGAGATCTTCCAAGATACATCTTCGCCATCCTTTGCAAAAAATTCAGAAACAGCCTTGGCATCATATTGAAAACTTCCCGAAAAAGTAACGTTATACCAAACATCTCCGAACCAAGTTGATTTTATTGGAATGAAAAATTGATCATCTCTATTTGGAAAAAATGAATTATTGTAATATACTCCATTTGAGCCAACAAGCGTGTCAAAAACTGTTAGATTTACTTGAAGTGAAGAAGGTTTTGGAGATATTGGAGCAAATATTGCTTTAAATATGCCATTTTTACCTGATAGATTTTCCCATATCCCAGCAATACCATTTCTATAATAAAAATCTATATCATATTTATCATCAGGTTGCTCTAAAGCATAATAAATGTAAGCATCATTACGAAAACCTGCTAAAGAAGGAAATCGTATTGATCGAAATACTACAAAAAAAGTATTTTTATAAGTTTTTGATCTATTCAAAATTAAATTTGTATAATTAGATTGGTACCATCGAGCTGGTTGGTTTACTGCTTTACCAGTTAAGTTGAACAGGACCTCATCACTTAAACTATCAATGGGTACATCTGGTTCCACGACTCCAGCATTATTTGTAGCGTTATAAATGCGTATTGAGAATCTAGACTCATCTATACCTGCACCTGACCCCCAATATTGAAGAAACATTGATATATTTCTTAAGTAACAAGTATTGGGTATCTTGAATGAACAAGCAAAAAATTGATTAACTCCCGTAAAATCTTTTGCGCCATCATTTCTAATTTCAAACTGAACATTTGTTTTTTTAGCAATAAGCCCTGTAAAATTTAATTTAAATTAGTAATATTCCATCCACTCACCTGATTTTCAATCGTGATACCTTCATTTTTCGTATTATTATTTATGAAAGTTTTATTTATTGTTCCAAAAAGAGATACATTATGTGAAATTCCAGTGTTCTTGAAATAATCATCTCCAATAATCAAGGGAGAATTGGTTCCTGGTTCATTAATGCCAGCATTTTTGTCATTTCTTTTTAATAAATCATCATTAATAATCAGATAATTAAAATTCACGGATGCTAATATCATGATGGAAAATAATTATGATATAATAATGACTTTCTCTTTTTTCTCTTTAATTTTAATCCCCTATTATTATTTTTTTGAAAATTTTTAAAAAAGTGATAAAAATTATCAAATATAAAAATTATTTCTAAAACACTAATTAATTCTTGATATCATATTGTTTCATGATATTATTAAAAAAATTCATAGGAGCTTCTTTTCTCTTATCATTAAACTAATTAATCATCTGAAAGTATTCTAGAGAGTAAATTATCCCTTTTATATTAAATGTTCTTGATAATAATCAAATCTAATTAATGCATGATTTCTAAAATTATTTCAGAACCATTTAATTTAATTAAGAAAACTATAAATATTTGAATCATCCTAATTTTAAACATAATAGAATTTATTATTTTAGAGGTTTGTTATTTCTCATGAAAATAGATGAATCATATTCAGATTACATGTACAATTTTGTAGATACTATTTGTAAAAAATTTGGTCCAAGATATTCTTGCAGTAATGCTGAAAAAGAAGCAAACAAGTGGATACAATCTGAACTAGATAAATTTTGCGATGAAACTTTTATCGATGAATTTAAAGCTAGACCAGCAATGTATCCACAAGGATTAATCAAAATCGCCGGACTTCTTGGAGGGCTTTCGTGTATATTCATGCCATTATCTTTTCCATTGCCTATTTTCACAGTGATTTTCGTAATTTGGGGCTTATGGGTGCTATATTCTGAACTATTCTTGATGAAGGAATGGATTAAGCCATTCTTTAAAAAAAGAACTTCAAGTAACGTGTTTGGAATAATCAGACCCCAAAATACCGCAAAATTTAGACTAATTTTTGAGGGTCATACGGATAGTGCTAAAGTGATGAACTTAGCCAGTTATAAATTGAAAAAAAGAAATTTAATTCTAGCTTTAGGGCTCATTTATTTATTCGGAAATATTGGTTTTTCACTATGGAAATTCATTGCCCAAATAATTATTGGTCCCGGAATTAATTGGTTTAACATGGCTTTAATCTCATTAAATTTTGTTGATTGGTTTTATATTCCTTTCTTTATCATTACTTTTCCATTCTTCTTATGGCTGGTTAAAGGATTTCTAGGAAAGGAAGTAGTAATGGGCGCCAACGATAATTTAGCTGGAAGCGCAGTAGCAGTAGCAATAGGTAAATACCTCAAAGAAAATCGCCCAAAAAATATTGAAGTCTGGGTCGGCTCTCAAGGTAGCGAGGAAGTAGGTGACCAAGGTGCTAAAGCCTTCGTGAAAAAATATGGCTCTGAAGGAATCTTAGATAACGCATATGCCATAGTTTTAGAATGTTGTGGAGCCGCTGGAAAAATGATGCTGGTAGAAAAAGACATGCATGTAAAATCGTATCCAAAAGAACTTAATGATTTGGTCCAAAAAGCTTATGAATTAACTAAACAAGAAAATCCTGATATGCTTGACTTAGAAATTGGACGACTTTTCATTGGCTCCTGTGATGCTTGTAGATATGTTCACGCGGGTTATAAAGCAATTCCCTTATTTGGTCGAGGAAAAGAATCAAATAAGGCAGTGAATTGGCACTCTCCTCAAGATATACCTGAAAATCTCGAAAAAAAAGTCTTAATGGATTTTCTAAAAATCTCGCTTAAACTAATTGAAATAATAGATAAAGAACATGAATAAAAAAAAAATAATAAAAATTTTTTTAAAGACCTAAATCTTTTATTTTTATTTTATTTTCTCTGACTTTATCTGGGGTTAATTTGTAAAATTTCCAGAAAATTAATGTACCGAATAAAATGAATAACATTGGTGCTAAAGCAAGATGTACTCTAATACCCCATATCGCTAATGGTGTTTGCGTGGCAGCACCTTCAACGTAACCCGTTAATTCATGTGCGATTGCAAATGTTAATGCCTGAATAACAATTCCAATTCTACCAAAAAATTGTTGAAAGCCAGTATATATTCCCTCTCTTCTTTCTCCAGTCAATACAACAGAATCATCAATCGTATCACTAAGCACGGGAAAGATAAGAAACCAGAAACCACCCTGTGCCATTCCCCAAAACACCATAACAATTATTGTTAATGTTAAGCTCCCAACAAACATTAATGGTGCCGTGGTTAAAACCATTAATAATCCAGTAATAATCATTAATTTTCGGTTATCATTTGTTTTGTGAGAAGCGAATACCCAAATAGGCGTCGCAATTAAAACACCAATCAAAAATCCCGCGAAAATAATCGTCGTTGTACTGAGAGGCATTCCTAAAATATATTGAACTGTATATGGGATTGAATTAGTCATGCAAACAACGAGAGTTTGATACATTGTATAAACAATTATGAATGCAAGAAAGGACTTTTGCTTTAACGCAGTCTTTAAGCTATGAAAGAATTTCAATTTTTCCCTTTTCTCTTCCTGTTTTTTCAAGTATCTTTCTATCAATTCTTTATCTTCTTTAAATCCTGGGATTGCTAATAACATTCCAATGAAGCAAACTAAAAACACCACCATCCCTTGTATGGTATAACTAGAAATAACTCCTTCAGCAACGAATAAGGGTGGCAACATTGCCCCCAAAGCGACACCCACGACTGAAATTGCAATTTCAATTCCACTAGCAGTTCTACGTTCTTTAACAGATCGAAATTTATCAGCAAATAGGGCAGAAAAATTCACAAAATATAACGAGTGAAATGTGTCAAAAAGGCAAATGGTCACGAGTAGCCATATAAAAAGGACGAGTGGTCCCATAGAACCACTAACAATAGGTGGTGTGAATATCATCACGTAAGTAAATCCCCAAGGCAAACCTCCAATTAATAACCAAGGAAATCTTCGACCCCATTTTTTCGTAAACTTAAAAGGACGGTTTGTCAACCAGCCAAGCATAGGATCATTAAACATGTTATAGATAGCAAATATGATATAAGCAATTCCTACAAGCCAAACATCCAGTTTAACTTCGTTTTCATAAAAGAAAAATACAAACGTATTGAATGCCATTGAGATGAATTCTCTTGCGAAACCACCGAATCCGAATGATAACATATTTTTCTTACTGTGAAGTATCTCTATCTCTTCACTTTCTTTCATTTTATCTCAAAAATCTTGTTTTTAATATTAATTCGATAAATTCATTTATATAACTATAATCTCATTTTAGAGAGTTTTTAAGATTAATGATTTTCTCTATTTTGATTAAAAAATTGTGTTTTAAAGAGATTTTATATATTAGAATAAATAATAAATAAAAAAAATGAAATGATTTATTTTAAACCCATTTCTTTCAATTTAATTTGATTTTCTCTTATTTTTTCAGGAGTTAGCTCATAGAATTTCCAGAAAATGAACGCTCCAAAAAGTATGAAGATTGCTGGGACTAATGCTAAATGGATTTGAATCCCAAATTGGGCTAAAGGCGTCTGGGTGCTTGCACCCTCTTGAAAACCTGTCAATGCATGTACAATGCCAAATGTAAGAGCCTGAGCAACGATGCCCAATCTACCGAAGAACTGCGAAAAACCACTATAGACAGCTTCTTTAGGTTTGCCTTGAATTATCGTAGCTTCATCTATAACATCTGACATTACAGGAAAGATCATTATCCAGAAACCTCCGAGGGGCACGCCCCAAATAAGCATGATGAGCACCACAGCAAAATAATCCTTTATGAAAAGCAATGGTAAAATAAATATGCCTAGAAAGATTGATGCCGTCAACATTATTGTTTTATTGTTATTAACTTTGTGAGACATTTTTACCCAGAAAGGAGTTGAAGCGATTACACCTATAAGAAAGGCTGCAAAAATTAGTGTAGCCATGAGATTTTTAGATATTCCCGGAGGAGGTGGTATTACAAAGTTCACGGCATAATGTATGGAACTTTGCATTGTTGTAATTTGGCTCTGATACATTGTATAAATGACCATGTATACGATAAATGATTTTTGTTTTAATGCCTTCCATAATGTTTTAAAAAAGGATTCTTCTTTAGGTTTCTTCTCCATTATGGCAAGATATCTTTCTACAGTATCGGGGTCCTCTTTATATCCAGGAATTGCTAAGAGTACTCCAATAATACAAATGAGAGCGACTACGACTCCTTGTACTAAAAATGACATTAACACTTGGTCGTGAGGTGCTGTACCGGGATATTTAAAAATAAGTGGTGGCACCATGGCACCTAAAGCGACACCAATAACACCAATAGGTATATATATGCCACTAGCAAGCCTACGTTCTCTATCAGATTGAAACTTCTCAGGAAATAATGAGAGATAAGACACAAAAAAGAGAGAGTGAAATGTATCAAATAAGCAAGAAGTAAAGAGTAACCACGCAAATAGAGCCCATTCTTCAGATATTGGGTCAAAAATGGGTGGCCAGAACACGATAATATAACTAAGTCCTAAGGGAATCCCGCTCATCATTAACCAAGGAAATCTTCGCCCCCATTTTCTTGTAAATTTAAAGGGACGCTCGATTAAGTAGCCCAGTATAGGATCATTAAACATATTGTATATTGCAAAAAATATAAATGCCAATGCCACTATTGCGCTATTTAATCCAATCACGCTCTCATAGTAAAAGTAGACTACTGATGAAAACGCCATGTTGATAAATTCTCGAGCGCCGCTTCCTGCTCCATAACTCGCCATGTTCCACTTACTATGTCTAATTTCTTCTTTTTCGTTCATATAGTAATCTCCTATTTATTCTTAAAAATTAAGTTTTATAATGTGTTGTAATTTTATCAGAGGAGAATATATATAAAATTTTTAGGTTACTTTTAAAGAATGCTTTTTTTGTTAAAGTTAAAGATTTTAATTTCTGAAATAATAATTTCAATAAATGAAGCCTAATATAATTTTATTCATCACGCACGATCAAGGTCAATATTTAGGCTGTTATAACTCACCTCAAACCCCAAATTCTTTAAATACTCCCAATATTGACAAGCTTGCAGCAAGAGGTATCAAGTTTACGAATTATTTTTGTACAGCACCCCAATGTTCTCCCAGTAGGGGCTCAATCCAAACATCATTATATCCCCACCAAAATGGCTTGATGGGCTTAGCAAATTTGGGTTGGAGCTTACCAAATTTCAATAAAACCCTTCAAATGTATCTTAGAGAGAATGAATATTCCACGCATTTAGTAGGATTGCAACACGAGACTAATCGCGTTGAAGATCTTGGGTATGATGATGTTAGTAAGCGGATGAAAGATTATAAATATTCCATTAAAAACGTGATTCCAGCCCTCATTGAATTTTTAAAAAATCATGAGAAAGATAAAAAGCCATTTTACGTGAATGTAGGAACAATTGAATCCCACCGACCATTTATCGTTTGGAATGATCCCGTTCCACCAAGCAAGGTGAAAGTGCCTCCATTTCTTCCCGATAATGAAATGATTAGAGAAGATTTGGGCCAATTTTATGGAGCTGTAGAGATTGTAGATAAAGGAATAGGTGAAATATTAGCTTTTTTAGAGGATTCTCCATTGTTTGATAATACATTATTTATCTATACAACAGATCATGGTATTGCATTTCCTCGTGCTAAATGCACGCTTTATGATCCTGGTCTTAAAACATCATTAATAATGTCTCTCCCATCGTCAGAATATTTTTCTGGTGGGAAGGTTTTTAATCAAATGATAAGCAACATTGATTTATTGCCAACAATTTTGGATCTTATTAAGGCTCAAATTCTAAAATCGTTAGAAGGAAAGAGCTTTTTAAAAGTTTTAATGGGCGAATCTGATTCATTTCGAGAATTCATTTTTGCTGAAAAAACATTTCATGAAATTTATGACCCTATTAGAGGCATCAGAACTGAGAGATATAAGTATATCTATAACTTTAAACCTTTAGATACATTATATCAAGTGCCTCGGGATATTTCGATGGGTTTATCTGGTAAATGCATAAAAGATCATTATAATAATCCAAGACTGACTGAAGAACTATATGATCTTGAGAATGATCCTAATGAATTTGCAAACTTGAGTGAAAATTCAGATTATAACGATATTAAAGAAAGTTTAAAAAAGAAGTTATTTGAATGGATGAGGAGAACAAATGATCCAATTTTAAAAGGTGATATTAAGAAAGAAGATTTGTAAAATTAGTTTCCTTTAATTAATACTTGAAATTGAAACTTAATTCTCTAACAATTGAGTCTTAACTTCTACATGCTACAGGAAAGAAATAAAAGATATTTTATTATTTCTCAAATTTCTTTTTTAATATTTTTAGAGCTTCAGTAATAGGGAGATGTTTTAACTTCAGAGCTTCATCGAGATGCTCTCCACAGAACCATTCCGCATAAGGTGGATGTTCCACTTTTCCTTGTTCTTCCATTTCTTTATCCCATTCTATATCATATTCTGTTTCTTTAAAAAAGACGATATCACCTTCCTTTGTATTGTCAAATCTCTTAGAACAAATACAACAAATTGGTGGTTTCATTATTTTTTTCTCGAATATTTGAATTTTATTTTAAAATTTTCCAATTCTCTATAAAAAATCAATATTTATACTTCATATAGTTGTTTTATTTTAAATTCTTTATTTTAACAAAAAACTCTTATTAATAATTAAAAATTTAATCACGTGAAATGTTAGATGGCTTGATTGACCTATTTAGCAATATTTCGCTTGAATGGATTGATTTTACTAAAAACTTGGAAGAAACAAGCAAATTTGAGGATTTTTTAAAACATTTCCCAAATTTAATCGATATATTTGGAATGGGAAAAGAAAAAGATTTTTCTGAATTTCAGCGAACAATTCGCCATATTTTTAGAGTCTTTAAAATCTTTTTTTCTCTAAAAAAAGGAACTTTTAGCCACAGGTCTCTTTCAAACTCATCGATTTCTCTTTTGGAAAAAAAGGTTCAATGCTTAAATGATAAAGAAGATTTTCTAATGGCTCTAATCTTGGCTTACCATGATATAGGAAGATTTGTGAGGAAAAGTGAACATCCTTTCTATAGTTTCAAAGTAATCAGAGAAGATAAATTGTTAAGTAATTTTAATTTAAAATATGAGGAAGAATTACTTGTTTTAAGTGTAATAAAATATCACTTGTTATTTGCAACAATCTACACGGGAGAATCCACCTATTTAAGCGTATATTCATTAGTATATGATGGAGAATTCAAAAAATTGGTTGAAAATAAAAAATACATTGATTTATTTGTTGATTTATTAGAGATTTTTACATTCATTGACGTATTAGGTTATTCTTATTCTCAGATATATGATCATTATTTAAAATATTATGATGAAATAAACAAGAATCTTAAATCTTTATTGAACCATTTTCCTAATGATAATATCGTATTAAGCGAAGCATTAAAATTGTCTTTAGATTTTATTAATTGGCGCTTGGCAGGAGCTTTAAGGATATTTCAATTTGTAGAAACTGAGCCATTTTTAACGGAGGAATTCTATTATGATAAATTGAAAGAGAGTTTAGAAAGTTTAAATGAAAAATTAATTAAAAATTTTACATGGAAGGGATTAATGGAGGAAATTTCAGTTCAAGTTTCAAAAATACAAATTAAATATGGCTTACCTTGTTTAATGCTTTTAGCGTTTGGAAGATTTCATCGCGCTCAATTAAAAAAAGACACAAAAATTTCTTATAGATTAATTTTATTTTGGATGCTGCTTTCAAAAAAGTTGAGCGAATTTATTAAAAATGAAGTTCTAATTCCTTGTAATGTATTTTTCTTTGGAATTCCTAATTGGTTTAGTTTAAAACGAGAAATAATCGAAAAAATAGATTACGATTTTTTAAATAACATTCTAAATAACTCAAAATATGAATTTGATGAAGAAAGAAAAGAATTTAAACTTTATCTTGATTTCAGCAAACTTTTAAAACATGATCGATAAATAATTGAGATTAAAAAAAAATTAAGGCATTTTATATTTGACTAATTCTTTCAAATAGGCTTGCAAATTCCGAATTTTTTCGATAAAAAACTGGTGGTTCTCCAATTGGTGCTTTAACTTCAACCCATCCTTTTTTATATACGTTTCTTGTCCAAATGTGTATCCAATCATCATCTGGGAGATATACCTTCCATTTATCAACCATTGGCTTTATAACTGGTGCAATTAATAGGTCTCTTCCTAAAAGATATTCATATTTTTGATTCATAGCAGTTTTATCATTAGGATAGTGAAGAAATAAGCCTCTAAAAGGAGGAATTCCTATTTCTTGATATTCTTCAGATAATTTTTTTAAATAGGGTTTCAATAATAAGTGAATTTTTACCATTTTACTAAAATGAATTAATGTTTCATCATCGGAATCAAACTGCCAATTATCATCTGGCCTATTTCCCTCATGTGTTCTCATTACCATTGAGAAGGCAGCTAATTCTGCCCACCTCAAGAGAACTTCTTTGTCTCTCTTGAATTCTTTAATTGTTGTATATCCTCCAATATCAAAATGATAATATCCAATCCCACAAACTCCTAATGAAATCCCTCCAGGAATAACGCTTGGAATTCCATCATGAATGCTCCAATTAACTAATTGATCTCCCGCCCAATAGAGCATCGTGTATTTTGAAGCATGAGAATATCCAGATCTAGTAAAAAATATAAGATCTTTGAGCAGATTATTTTCTTTCAAGACATCATGATTTAGTTTTGCCCATTCAGTTGGATATTTGTTATGATATTCTTCTGCAGAGATTCCAGAAAATAATATAGCATCTGTAGGTAAGTATTCTCCATAATCTGCCATCCAACCATCCATTCCGATATCAATCATATTATTCTTTATTACCGATTTTAACCAATGAATGGCGTCAGGATTAGTTAGATCAAGCAATGCTGTTGAAAAATCTGTGGTTACAAGGTAATAGTCTTGACCTTCCTTATTCTTAACGCAAAATCCTTTCATTTTAGCTTCTTTATATAAATCTCC
>Ga0190334_1000034_pt1 | contig 61096 bp, 50 predicted proteins | sample 48720478_MG_FD_161270 | JGI IMG/M metagenome (GOLD analysis project Ga0190334, IMG submission 161270) | Hydrothermal vent sediment bacterial communities from Southern Trench, Guaymas Basin, Mexico - 4872-04-7-8_MG | ecosystem: Environmental > Aquatic > Marine > Hydrothermal vents > Sediment ... | reverse complement strand
CCTGATCGAATTTGCCGGCAGGCATGCTGCCAGGCTTGAAGAACTGGCTGCAGGGGAAAAAGAGCCGGCCAGGAAAAAGGAACTGGAGCACATGGCTGCCATCAGCCGGCACGTGTCGGCCCATGCTCCCCGCACATTTCACGAAGCCCTGCAGTATTACTGGTATGTGCATGTAGGGGTGATCACCGAGCTCAATCCCTGGGATTCCTTCAATCCCGGCCGGCTCGATCAGCACCTGTTCCCCTTTTACAGCAGGGAACTGGCCGAAGGCACCCTCACCCGGGAACAGGCCACCGAGCTGCTGCAGTGCTTCTGGGTAAAGTTCCATAACCACCCCGCTCCTCCGAAAGTGGGGGTTACCGCCCAGGAAAGCAATACCTACACCGATTTTGCGCTGATCAACCTGGGAGGGGTCCGGCCCGATGGTTCCGATGCCGTGAATGAGCTGAGCTACCTGATCCTGGATGTCATTGAGGAGATGCGCATACTGCAACCTTCTTCCATGGTGCAGTTGAGCCGGAAAAATCCCGACCGCTTCCTGCACCGGGCATTGAAGATCATCAAAACGGGTTTCGGGCAACCCTCGGTGTTCAATACCGATGCTATTGTGGCAGAACTGGTGCGGCAGGGTAAAGACATTGCAGATGCACGCCGGGGTGGAGCCAGCGGATGTGTGGAAAGCGGGGCTTTCGGTACCGAGGCGTATATTCTTACCGGGTATTTTAACCTGACCAAACTGCTGGAGCTGGTGCTGTACAACGGAAAAGATCCGCGCACCGGGAAACAGACCGGGCCGGAAACCGGCGATCCCCGTGATTTTAAAAGTTTCGACGACCTGTTTGCTGCCTGGAGGAAACAACTGGAATACTTTATCGACATCAAGATCAGAGGTAATAACATTATTGAGAAGATCAACGCCACCCATATGCCGGTACCTTTTCTTTCGCTTCTGATAGACGACTGTATCAGCAACGGAAAGGATTACAATGCCGGAGGGGCAAGGTATAACACCTCGTACATTCAGGGAGTGGGTCTGGGCAGTTTGACCGATAATCTTACCTCGCTGAAATACCACCTGTTCGATGAGAAAGATATGGAATGGGATGAGCTGCTTGCTGCCCTGAAGAATAATTTCAAAGGTTCGGAAGATCTGCGCTACAGGCTGGTGTATCACACCCCGAAATATGGGAATGATGATGACACTGCCGATCAGCATGCCGTAAAGGTATTCAATGCCTTTTATGAAATGGTAGACGGCAGGCCTACTTCCCGGGGAGGCACTTTTCGCGTGAACCTTCTGCCCACCACCTGTCATGTATATTTCGGCAGTGTGACGGGAGCTATGCCCGACGGCCGGCCGGCCTGGGAACCTCTTTCAGAAGGGATTTCGCCTGTGCAGGGAGCCGACAGGGAAGGGCCCACTGCGGTGATCCGTTCCGTTTCAAAAATCGATCACCTCTGTACGGGCGGCACCCTGCTGAATCAGAAATTTTCTCCTTCCTTTTTCGATGGAGAAGAAGCCATCCGGAAACTGGGGAGCCTTATCAGAAGCTATTTCCGCCTGGACGGGCACCATATCCAGTTTAATGTGGTGGATGCCAGCACCCTGCGGGATGCCCGGAAGCATCCTGAAAAATACAGGGACCTGATTGTGCGTGTGGCGGGATACAGCGATTATTTCAATAATTTGGGACCGGACCTTCAGGAAGAGATCATTCGCAGGACCGAACACGCGGAAGTGTGATCACAGCCTGATTCCGATGACCAGAATATCATCCAGCTGGTCCAGGGGGCCCTTCCATGAGAGGAACGCTTCTTCCATCAGTTCCATCTGCCTGTTCAGCGGCTGGTCCTGTATGGATGCCAGCAGATTCCGGAACCGGTGGAATTTGAATTTCTTTTCCTTCTTACCACCGAATTGGTCGATAAAACCGTCGGAGAACAGGTAGATCGTATCTCCCTGATGATAATCCAGTACATGGTTGGTAAAAGGGTTCAGGTATCGGTCGTATATTCCGATGGGCATTTTGTCGCCCGGGATCTCAATCAGTTCCTTTTTCCTGTACAGGTAGAGCGGATTGAAAGCCCCGGCAAACTGTATTTTTTTCTTTTGCGGATCGATCACGCACAGGGATATGTCCATCCCGTCCTTGGCTTCTCCTTCGCGCCCGGTCTGGTGCAGGGCGGTGATCACCCTGTTCCTCAGGTCGTCCAGAACCTGCCCGGCATTCCGTATGCGGGTATTTACGGCAATATCATTCAGGGCCGTCAATCCCAACATGCTCATGAATGCCCCGGGTACACCGTGCCCGGTGCAGTCGGCCGCGGCTACCAGGATCTTTCCGTTCTGTTCCCTGAACCAGTAAAAATCGCCGCTTACAATGTCCCGCGGAATATAGATAATGAAATATTCCCTGAAATAACGGACAATGGATTCGTGCGGAGGAAGAATAGCCGCCTGGATACGGCTTGCATACAGAATACTGTCGGTGATTTCCTTTTTCTGATTGGCTATCTGGTCGCGCTGCCGCTTCAGTTGGTCGCGTTGCGATCCGATCTCTTCTTTCTGCCTGGTGATCTCGAGGGTTCGCTCGGCCACCTTTTGTTCCAGTACCCTTTTGTCATGCTGGAGCTTCCGGGTCCATAACCAGAGGATCAGTCCCCCCAGTAAGAGGGCGCTTAGCGCCATCAGCAGTATGAACCAGGTGGTGCGGTAAAAGGGAGGGTGTATCACAAACTGTGCCGACCGGATGCTCGAAGTGTTTCCCAGGATATTTTTTGCTCTGACATACAGGGTGTACCCTCCCGGCTGCAGGTTATGAAAAGTGATGGTGCTGTACTGAGGGCTCCATTTTGACCAGTCTTTCATGAAGGGATCCATGCGGTACTGGTAGGCGGTATTTTCGGGTTTGACAAAATACGGAGCGGTAATATGGACATCGATTGGGAACTGGTCATAACCGATTTCCTGGTAGGCTGTTATCTCCTGATATCCGTTGGCGTGTGAAAGGCCAGTAAAATAAACATGGAAGGGGGTTTCGTTCCCGGTATCTGCTACCGGAAGGATTTTACTGAGACGGTTGTCGCCGTCAATAACCCACAGCTCGCCCGCAGGAGACAGGGAAATGTCGCGGATGTTACCGAACAGTCTGAGGTATCGTACCATCCGGGGATCGATGGTTTCTGCCGAATTCAATACTACCCAGTTCTGCTCCGACCGCAGCCAGGTGATGCGGTTATGGTTGCATATTAGTTGCGGAGTGGAAGTGAATTCCGGGAATTTTCCGATAGCGGGTTCCAAAGCATCTGTTTCCCGGTTATAGGCGAATATGGATGTGCCTGCAAAGAAGAAGGGTTCGTGACTTATGGCCCTGATCATGACCCGGTAGGGGCGGACCAGAGGAAGGGTATATTCCGATATTTTGACAGGCTGAAGCCGGTTGTTCACCGTGATACGGAACACCCGGTTCGTTTCTCCTGCCCACAGGGTTTGCGCATCTTCCTCCAGGATGGAGGCGGTTTTTCCGAGGCCGGCGGTCCACAGTTCTTTTTTCCATCCATCGGATTCACGGCTCAGCACAAGGATGCCGGCCGAACCCGCTGCGTAGAATACATTTTCCCGGCTCGAAGGAGTTATATAACGGATGTTCATGTTCTCGATAACGGGACTGGCCGCATGATCGTTTATTTCAAAAACACCGATGTTGGTGGCTGCCAGTAGCCCGTTTTCCATCTGTATCAGCTGTCGGCATTTGGCATGAAGCCCTGTTACCCGGGTAAATTCATACCAGACGGATTCCAGGGTACTGATCTTTCGCCTGACATACCGGGGTCGTGCCGGGGCGGGTTCTACAGCCCTGGGTTCGACGGGTTCTTCGCTGGATTTTTCCTGTGCTTTTTCCTGAGATTCACTTTCTTCCTTTTCTTCCTCCTTCTCTTTCTTGTCTTTTTTCCCGAACAGCCACCGGAAGAAACCTTTTCTTTCCTTTATCCCGGAAACGGGTTCCAATTCCGCGGCAGGCTCATCTTTCCGGGCAGTATCTTTCACTTCGGGTTCCTCCGCCACCGGTGTCTGCTGTGGCTGTTTGTCATCCGCCCTGACCCAAACCTCCACTTCTTTATATTCCCTGATCTCGTTCAGGTAAAAGACTCCTTCCGATGTTCCGACATACAAATCCTTACCGGTATGCAAGCTGGTATGGAGGTTTCCTTCCAGACCGGGATATATGTTGAAATTCCTTACGGGAAAGGAAAAATCAACTCTGCTCAGTCCGACCTCCTGTGCCAGCCATAAGCCCTGGTTTCTGTCGGTCCCCATGGCCAGGATCTCGTCCTCGGGGAGACCGTTGCGGTAATTGAACAGAAAGTTCGTTTCCCCGGTATTCCGGTCAATGATAATACCCCCTCCGGTATAGGTGCCTATAATCATCTGGTTGCCGGGCAGAGACAGGCCGCATGAAATGATATTGTTGCTGAGATAATCCTGGTCTTCGGGTTTGAACAGCCTGAAATTTTCCCCGTCGAAAAAGTATATCTGATTTTCCCGGGTGCAGAGGGCCCATTCGTTATTTCCGGACGGAAATATTGCTGCAGGGGAGGTTGAATCAAACCCGTATTCGTCAGGAAAACGGACGAGGCTGTCGGACCGGGTATGGAAGAAACCCTGCTGCCCGATGTGGAGCAGGAAGCCGTTTGAGTGAACCAGCAGCCCGTCGAAAACCTGTCCCGGTCCGGCCCTCCAGATTTTATTCTGTCCGGGTTGTTTCAGATTGATTTCCGAAAGGGTTTCGGAACTCATGAAATAAATGTGGGTGGCATTTGACTGGATTTCCACGATATGGCCTATTTCAGAATAATTGCCTGACAGCTCTTCGTAGCGGTACGGCTGGTTTCCCGTTTTGACAAGACGTCCGTAACTGTTGGCCGATCCGAGATACACCTGCCGGTTTTCAGGTTCCAGATACAGAATGGAGGGGACGACAGGCAGATCCAGGTATTTCCATTCAATACCATTATAGGCAAGCGTTCCCTGCCGGTTGGCGAAAAGCATCACCCCGTCAGGGTCCTGAATAATGCTGAAGTTTTCCGGGGTTATATCGGGCGGCAGCTCGGGCTGGGCAATAAACGGATTGCCGATCTGCGCTTTCAGGACAGCCGCTCCGGAAAAAATACAGATAAACCACCCCAGGGTTATGATCAGGTCCTTGCGCATAACCCAAAGGTAGTTATTTTTTCATTGCCGGTTATTTAACAATCTGTATGAATCAGGATATCAATGGATTGGGAAATTCACTGTACAGATAAAACTGGCTGGCAGTGAGCCACAGGCGAAGCATATTTCTGAGCCAGAAAACCGCCTGCTGCAAAAGGAACAGGAGGAGCAGGGTAAGGCCGGTTCCGAAACCCGTAGCTTTTTGCAGGAAAAACCAGACCAGAGAAAGGAGGATGCCGTTCACAAGGAGCAGCAGGAAGAGCGGATAAACGAGGTATATTTTATTCAGGACCAGTACCACGGCTTTCCGGAAAGCACGGAACACGCCTGTCTTATCGGAAAGGAAAAGAGTGTACCTTGTGTATTCTCCGAAAAGAAAAAGCAGGGAACCCAGCATAAAGTGCAGGATCAGGGTGATAAGGACCGTACGGAACAATGATTGGCCGGTGAATGTATGCGTGAACTGGTGCTGCAGGATCAGGGAAGCCGGCAACCATATCAGGAAAGCCAGGACAAGATGCAATAACAAAACAATGAGACTGACCTGCAGGAATCGCATGAACCATGTTCCGCATGCTTCGGCAAACCGTTTTAAGGTGAACCGTGCATAATCTTCACGGATCATGGCCAGGATTCCTCCCTTCAGAAAAACCTGAACAAACAGGGAAAACAGAAGAGCATATCCGATAATTCCGACAAAGACCTGCATTTTCTGAGAAAAATTCCGGGTAAATTCTGTCCAGGCCGTGTACTGAAAACTTTCATGAAAATTTTCCAGAGCCATGGATGGTCCAATGGTATCCTTCATGGCGGAATAAAAAGGCAGGACCATCACCAGGCCGAGCAGGGTATGGACCAGGTACAGCAGGGTAACAAGCTGCCAGCTGCGAATACTGAAGCGGGCTCCCCGGAGATAATTTTTTATTATGTGCATGGCTGGATATTATTAAGGTTATGCCAGGAAAATGGCCATGATATGAAACAGATGCTGGAGTATGAACAGAAAGTTCACAGCCCAGTTCCTGATGGTTCCCTGCCGCGGGTGCAGGGTAAAGCTGTTATTCTGCCGGTTCAGGTCGAGAAGGATTTTGTTTTCCGGGTCAAGCACTGCCCGGACAATTTTCCGGGATCCTTCGTGCCTGTATTCCCAGGTTTCCTCTTTTCCGTCCCAGTATTCCGTTACCGATGAACCGTCATCGAAATCTATTTTTACCTCCAGGGGCATTACCACATCTCCCAGCCGGTGAATAATCACCCGGTTTTCATACAATTCCTCCGAGTATTCTATATTCCGGTAGGTTACCTTGTTGCCACCCACTTCTTCTATCCCGGCAGGAGGCTGGATACGTTTCACCTGAACGGAAGCCAGCTTATAATCGCATATCCCCGAGCCGAACAATACCTGGTCGAAAAACCAGTTCATATTCTCTCCAAACCGGGTGCCGTGGTTTTTCCTTACCACCTCGTTAACCACGCGAATGAAATCCTCCCCGCCCGGATGTTTGAATTTCCACCGCCGGTAATAGGTTTTCATGATCTCCTGCATGGTGGGCCGGCCGACCAGGTTTTCCAGGGTAAAAAGCATGGTAGCCGCTTTGTTGTATGAAAGGGAACCGTAACCGCCGTGGGGGAATTCCCAGGAGAACCGGGCAGGGGAAGCGATCCGGGGATTTCTCATTCCGGTGTATCCCAGTCGCTGGTTCTCAGCGCTTCCCACATGGAACCGGGGAAAATCATATATGCTGCGTTGTTCTCCGTACACATGGTCCATGATCTTCGATTCGAAATAGCTGTTCATTCCTTCATCCATCCAGGCCTCTTCCCCTTCATGGGTGGCCAGTATCCCCATGAAATAATTGTGTCCGAATTCATGGATGGTTACGGATTCAGGGAGCCTGACTCTTTCGGGCATTCCCGCCACAGTTCCCGCCGTGATAAACATGGGGTATTCCATTCCTCCTGCCTGCAAACCGTGAAGTGGAGGATCAACCACGGTAATGGAAGGATAGGGGTAGGGCTCCAGTGCTTCGGCGAAATAATCCATGGCTGATTTCAGAGCGTGAAGGTAGCGCCGGGCCTGGCCGGTATGTTCGGGCTGTATCATCAGGTGTACGGAAACATCGTTCCACTGGTCGTTGATTACTTCAAAACGGGGAGAAGCCGTCCAGGCAAAATCCACTACATCTTCGGCCAGATAAGTCAGTACCTGGTTGCTGTCGGCGTTCATCACCGAATCGATCCTTACCCCTGTGGCACCCACCCTGTATTCAGGAGGCAGGGTCATACTGACCCGGTAAATCCCAAAATCGGCGTAGAATTCCGAATTCGCATGAAACTGATGGCAGTTCCACCTGCCTTTTTCGTTTCCCCGCATGCCGGCCGGTTCATATACCCCCAGCTTGGGGAACCATTGTGCCACCAGGTAGAAATCGCCGCTGTACCCGGTGCGGGCCAGGATTTTCGGGAGTTTGGTAATAAAATCGATTTCCACCTTGAGTTTTTTTCCGGGCAGGACCGGTTCTGGGAGCGGCACGCGGATCACAGTCTGGTCGAAAGGGTTCCCGTCGTCGGGCTGAATAAACCGGATGGCAGATGTGAGATCGGTGCTGCCGGGCAGGCTCATGCGTGTAATATCGATCCACCCCCATGTTTCTGGATCCTCTTTTTTCGCTGCGGTTCCCCTGAAGCGTGAGCCTGATTCCTTCATAAAGGTTGACCGGGAATTTTTGAATGCGTTCATGTAGAGGTGGAACCGGAGTTCACCTACGGTGTCAGCCGAGGGATTCGTCCAGTTGAGCAGGGCGGTTCCTGTCAGAACATGCTTTTCCGTATTAAGCTCAACGCGGATGTCGTAACTGGCAACATGGGGGCTGAGAGCTGCCTGTCCGCAAATAACCTGAGTAACCGGAAGAAAAGACAGAAGTAGCAGGATATTTTTCATGACCGGACTTTTGAAGGTCAATTTACTATATTTCCGGAGAAAAGAAAACCCCGTTTTGTCAGCCCGCAGAAATCATTATTTTTGCCACACAATCCCAACACCTATGACAAAAACATTCACACCTACCTCGTACAGATTGCAATCGGTGGCCTCCGGTAAGATTTTCGACGATGAAGGATGGACACTGGAAGCTCCGGGAGAGAACGGACCCACACTGATCCGTGCCGTTTATGAGAAGAAACAGCTGGAGCCGGGGCCGGAAGAAAGGGGTTTTTACCGGTTTGCCGACTGGTTGCCCGTGAAAAGAATGCTGGAGGGATCTTCCGCACCGGTAACTTACAAAAGTGAAGGACTGGCCGGCAGGCTGGGGTTGAACGACCTCTGGATTACTTTCAGCGGTTACTGGCCTGAAAGGGGAGCTATGATGATGACCTGCTCATTCAAGGAAACCGAAGCGTATTCCGTTTGCGGCAGGATGGATCCCGGTTCGGAGAAGGTGTTGGTAGTGGCATCGGCCGGAAACACGGCCCGTTCGTTTGCCAGGGTTTGTTCAGATAACCATATTCCCCTGTTGCTTTTTGTGCCGGAAGATTATATTGATTGCCTGTGGTTCGACCGGCCGCTGAACGATTCCGTGAAGCTGGCTGTGAGCCGTTCGGGAAGTGATTATTTCGACTCTATCCATCTGTCGGCCATAGCTTCCAGGGTTTCCGGTTTTATTCCCGAGGGGGGAGCCAAAAATGTGGCCCGGCGTGACGGAATGGGTACAACGGTTCTTTCGGCCGTTACCGCCATGGGGCGTATTCCTGAATTTTATTTTCAGGCCATCGGGAGCGGTACGGGAGCTATCGCTGCCTGGGAAGCCAACCTCCGTTTGTTGGAAGACGGCCGCTTTGGAAAGGGTAAAATGAAACTTATTGTATCCCAGAACTATCCCTTTGTTCCCATCCTGCATGCCTGGAAAGCCGGGTCCAGGGCCATGCTGTCCATGGACGATGAGGAAGCCCGCAGCCAGGCGGAGGCCATCATTGCCAAAGTATTGTCGAACCGCCGTCCCAATTATCATATGGCCGGCGGATTGTACGATGCCATGATGGATGCGGGAGGGGATGTGATGGCTGCTACCAACGAGGAGGCTCTGGCCGCCGGAAAATTGTTTGAGGAAACTGAAGGCATCGACCTGCATCCTGCGGCCGGTGTGGCTGTTGCCACCCTGGTGAAAGCGGTGAAAGAAGGCCTGGTAAAGAAGAATTCTTCCGTCATGCTTAACATAACAGGCGGGGGAGAGGAAAAATTCAGGCGGGAGAAGGAATTGTACTATCTGAAACCCAGCGAGGTTTTCGATATCGATCCTGATCCTCAGGAGGTAGCGGACAGGATCACCCGGTTGTTTTTTTAATGTTTGCAGGCATTTCCTGCCATCCGGGCCTTTTTGGACGGAAGGGGTTTCGAAGCGGGTATTTTTATATCATATTCCCAGCCATCCCATTTTGTCTGATAGCCATATCATCCCCAGTGACAGGAGAAAAGCAATGGACGGGGCAATAATCCACATGGCAAAAAACTGGTTTACCTCTGTTTTTCTGAAAATATTCCTGGCACCCAGTTTGGCTACACCGATCCCCAGGATGGCTCCCACGTTGAGTTGCACAAGGGAAGTGGGAATGCCTTTGGTGACAGAAGCCAGCAGCAGAAGGGAGCCTGAAACAAAAGAGATGATCACAGCTTCTATTCTGCCGAACATGACAATCTCCTTACCTGTACGTGAAACGATTTTTTTCCCGAAAAGGGAGCTTCCAATCCCGAAACTGGGGGCTACGATCAGGGTACACAGGATCATGATCAAAACAAAATTCTGATCGGGGTTAATCTCCAGTTCGTTGATGGTCATGCTGGCTATGGGTCCCGCTGCATTGGCCACATTGTTCGCCCCGATGGAAAATGCTACGTACATGGACATGAGAAGGATGAAGATTTTGAGAATGGGGTTCTCATTCACCTTCCTCGAGAGGGTATATCCTCTCTTCCGCAGGGGTTTGTAAATATATTTCCCGACAAGGTAACAGATCGTGAACGAAATAACAGGGAGGATAAACCAGACAGGGATGATCTCCAGCAGAAGCTTGCGGGTGTTCAGTTCACTAAAGTACAGTGCGGCAGCGGTTACGGCCAGTACGGTGGCCTGGCTGGTCGATTGGGGAATACCGGCCAGATTAGCAATAAACAGTGCTACCGACACCGAGAGCAGAACAATGGTTACCACACCGAAAGTCATTTGTTCTGGATCGAGCAGCTCTTTTCCCATAGTAGTGGCTGTGCCTTTGCCTGCAATAATGGCCCCCAGAAAAACCATAATCCCGAACACTCCCGGGACCAGCCCCTTGCGGATGATACCGGAACCGTACGCGGCCGAAAAGGAGGGCCCGGTTCCACTACCGCCCATATTGATAGCCAGAAACATGGCAGCCAGGAAGGGCAGTAACAGTTGGTTGAATAGAGGTGAGATCATGTTATCTGTTTTAATCAGTTTGTATGCAACGGATCAGAAGGTTGCAGTGTAATTATTCAAAACTAGCTGCCTGTGCGGGGACCGGCTCGCTTCGGAAGTTTGTTTTTCCTTACCGTTTTTCTGATTTCCCTGGGACCGTACCAAAGCCATAGTCCGGTTACCACAAAGGTGATCAGGGCCAGGCCCATCAGGGTGTTGTAAACCAGTTTGATCTGGCCGTTTCCGGTATTCAGCAGGCGATCCATCAGAGAGGCATCGTGGATGTTCTCTACCAGGTCGGAGGTGCGGAAGCCCAGGCGCAGCAATTCCCCTGTTGCCATATCCAGCTGTACTTCATGGTAATGGCGGGCAAAAATAAACTTGACCATGCCCTTATCAGGGCGTATGTCGATCCGGTCGAGTTCAACCGACAGATGCGGGGAAACGGAGTCGTGCAGAAAGTGAAAAGCGCGTTGGGTGAGACTGTCCACAGGAAGGCATAGGCCCAGGTCGGTGGTAGTACCGGGGTACGACCGGGGTTGTATCAGATCGCCGCTGTGTTTTTTCCATCCCAGAACGATCCCTGTGACGGCGATAACGAACATAAAGAAGAAAAGGATAATGGCCGATACCCTGTGGATTTTTCTGAACAGGCGAATGGTTTTCATTTTTCGTGTAATATGTTCTCTTTCCATGGGTAATAGCGCTGATCATTGCCACGGAAATACCTCTCCGTTTTTCCGTGAACCTGGCTGTTTTTGTGCCGGGGAAAAAGGCTCAGCTTAACAGTTTGGTAATGGCTTCTTTATTCCTGTTATTGACAATATTCTTTGATTCGGGCGTGTACAGGAAGTCTATCAGGTTCTGGTACCTTTCCACCACTTTCCGCCTTACCATTTTCTGCATGCTGTTCAGCATTTTATTCTGCACGGTCATTTCTTCGTCGAGTATCCCGATGGAAGCCGGCAACCAGCGCTGAGGGAACATCGTTTCGTATTTCCCTCCTTTGCGGTAAGCATTCACTTCCTGCTGAAGGATTTTCAGAGCGGCTTCTTTTCCCTCTTCGGTTCCTATATCCAGTTCTTTTTCCAGGAGGTATTTTTTTATTTCTTCCCTGTCGGGAACCAGGAGTATCACGGTATAAGGATTCTGATTATTATACAGCATGCATTGCAATATGTACCTGGACTGGAACACCATGGCCTCCTCGATACTTTCCGGACTGTATTTTTCTCCGTCGTCGGCAATGAGAAGGCTTTTGAAGCGGCCCAGGACATACAGGAAGCCGTCGGGGTCGATGTATCCCATATCGCCGGTATGCAGATAGCCGTTTCTGATGGTTTCGCGCGTAGCTTTCTCGTTTTTCCAGTATCCCATCATCACATTGTCGCCTTTGATCACGATCTCTCCTTTTTCGCCCACCGGCAGTTCTTTTCCGTCCTCGTCCAGAATGCGGATCTCCATCATTTTGACGGGCATGCCTGATGAGCCCAGCTTGTGGCGGTGGGGCGTGTTGATGGAAATGATGGGTGTGGCTTCGGACAGGCCGTATCCCTGGTAAATGGGAATGCCAATGGCATAGAAGAAACGCTGCAATTCAATATCGAGCAGGGCTCCCCCGCCAATGAAAAATTTCATGTTTCCACCCAGCTGTTCCCTGATCTTTTTAAATAGGATCAGGTCGTACAGTTTCATCAGCGGAAGTTTCAGGAACTGCAACCCCCCGCCTCTGTTGAAGCCTTCTTTGTTATAGGAATAGCTGATCTTCAGGGCGTGGTTGAAGAGCTTCTGTACCAGGGGACCTTTCTGCCGAATGGCGCTTTCAATATTCTTTTTCAGGTTTTTGGAAAAGGCGGGTACGCTGAACATCATTTCGGGTTTGAATTCCTTGATATTCAGAGGGATATTTTTCAGGGTTTCTATCGATGTTTTGCCCGTCTGCAGGGAACCGATGCTGGCGCCTTTTCCCATAAAGCAGTATAATCCGGCAGAGTGAGCGAAGGAATGGTCCCAGGGTATGAACAGAAAGATCTTCCAGTCGGGTTCGATGCTCATCAGGGAATAGGCCTGCTGCACATTGGCATAATAATTTTTATGAGAAAGAATGATTCCCTTGGGTTCGGCCGTGGTTCCCGAGGTATAGCTGATATTGGCAAAATCGTCTTCCTGAAGGGATTTCCATCTTTTTTCGAATGTTTCCCTGTTTTTCTGCAGGTATTCTTTTCCCCTGGTCATGACCTCAGAAAAGGGGATCTCATCGGGTGAATAGTGTTCTTTTTCATCCAGGCAGATGATTTTCTCGAGTTCGGGCAGTTCTTTTCGAATGGTTTCCAGTTTCGGATAGTGGGTTCCGGAAATAATCAGGAACCGGGAGCTGCTGTGGACAATCCTGAATTTGATTTCGGCATCGGACAGGAGCGTGGACAGGGGAACGTTGATGGCTCCCGTATAGAGAATGCCCAGTTCACATACGATCCAGTCATTCCTTCCCTCCGAGAGCAGGGCCAGGCGGTCGCCGTGATTGATCCCTATACTGAGCAGGCCACAGGCAAAATGGACCACCCGTTCGTGGATTTGCCGGTAGGTTTCGGCTTCGAATCTGTCGGTCTTTTTTTCCCACATATAGGGGTTGTCGGCGAATCTGGCCACGTTTTCTTCAAAAAAATGCGGAATCGTTCTCATAATACGGTTTTTTGGTATCTGGCGGGCTAATTTAGGAAAAAATGTGAAGGTTTTTCTATGGCTTCATGGAAAACACACCGGATACCTGTTTCGGGTATATAAAATTTCTGTTTGATAATTTGGCAGTTAATTCTACTTTTGTATCTGATAACCAATTTGTAAACAGTATTATGAAAGCGAACAGGATTTCCTTGCTTCTGACCCTGGCCGTTCTTCTCTCTCTTGGTAGCTGCAAATTTATCGAGAAAAAAGGATGGTTCGGCAAAAAGAAGGCGGCCGCCGAACAGGCGGAACAGGCACGCCGCGACAGCATACGCATGGCCGATTCGCTGAGAATTGTTGAAGAAAGACGTCAGGCTGAACAGGCCCGCCTGGATTCGTTGCAGCGGATAAGGGAGTACGAAGAGGAGATGCGTGCCCGTTACAAGTACCATGTGGTGTTGGGAAGCTTCAAGGTTCCCGGGAATGCCGATAGTTATGAAACGGTGGTTGGCAGTGAAGGGTACGAAGTGGTACGCTTATATTCACCCAATGATTTCCATCTGGTTTCTGCCTTGCGATATGACAATCCCCGCGATGCCTGGAAAAAGGTGATGGAATTTCGCTATGAGGGCCGTGATGCCTGGGTGTATGTAGATGAATAGGGGGGTCAGACAAGCTGTTTCATGATCATCATCGTGAGGATGGATTCCACGATCATGTCCTGTGACAGGGTGCTGGAATTGAAGACCATATCGAACAGGCTGTCATCGTATTCCTTGCCATAAAAATATTTCATAAACTGTTTCCTCTTCCTATCTATGTCTTCAACCCGTTTGAGGGCTTCTTCCTCGGTCAGGTTAAATCTGCCCATGATCCGGTTTACCCTCCATTTGAGGGGTGCAATCAACCTGATGTGCAATGATTGCTGAATTTCGCGGGTGATGACTGCTCCGGCTCTTCCCACAATCACCACATTCCCTTCGTGTGCGATGGAATGAATGACCTGTCCGATGGTTTTTCTGATTTTCCGGTCGCTGGCATAATATTTACTGCTTTGTGCCGCAAGGATTTCGTCGAACAGGTTTCTTTCCTCGTAATTGAAAACATGTTCAATCTTGGAAGGGTGCATTTGCAGCTCATTGGCTGTTTCTTTAAGCAACTCCTTGCTAATCCATGACCACGACTTCCTTTTTCCTTTCGCACCCACATAATTGTTAATCGACCGGGTAAGAGCTTCGGCAACCGGTTTGGAGGGACAACCGTACTGGCGTGAGATGGTTACCACGGGTCCGGGTTCCTGCTCTTTTTCTTTTTCACGGAACCGTTCAAGGGCATAACGGGTAAGGTCAATCTTTTTCATGGGCCGGAAATTGTTTTTCTGATCATCCACAATATACAAAAAAACAGGGACATTGCATGAAGAAACACCCACTATTGATGCCTTACATAAGGTTCAAAAGGGAAAAATACTTTCTTTTTCCGGTTCAGGCCGGTCAGGAAGTTCACCGGTAAATGGTCTGGTCGCGTTCCGGACCCACTGAGATCATTTTTACCGGCACACCGGTTTCCTCCTCGATGAAACGGACATATTCACTCATTTCCCGCGGCAATTCGCTGAAGGAAGTATAGCCGGAAGTGTCGGTCATCCACCCTTTAAAGTCCCGGTATACGGGTTGTACATCGTCATTCAGGTCGAAGGGTAGTGAGAAGATTTCTTTCCCGCGGTGCCGGTATGCGGTGCACACCCTGATCGTATCGAAACGGTTTAGTACATCGGCTTTGGTCATGATCAGGCGGGTTACCCCGTTCAGCATGACGGAATACTTCAGAGCCACCAGGTCGAGCCAGCCGCATCTCCTGGGCCGTCCTGTGGTAGAACCGAATTCATGACCTGCTTCCCTGAGCATTTCTCCCGTGGAGTCATCGAGTTCGGTGGGGAACGGACCGCTGCCTACCCGGGTACAGTATGCTTTGAAAATGCCCATTACTTCGCCGATGCGGTTGGGAGCAATGCCCAGTCCTATGCATGCGCCGGCGCAGATGGTGTTGGAGGAGGTGACATAAGGGTATGAACCGAAATCGATATCCAGCAGGGTTCCCTGGGCTCCTTCGGCCAGTACCGACCGTTTTTCCCTCAGGGCCTGGTTGATATAATGTTCCGTATCGATGGGATGAAACGACCGGATGGCCTCGATGCCTTCAAACCAGCCTTCTTCGTATTCTTTCAGATTATACCCGAAATCGTACAGTTTTAAAAGTTCGCGGTGTTTATTTACCAGAAAATTGTATTTTTCCCTGAATCCGGGAAGGAGGATATCGCCCGCCCGCAGCCCGTTCCTCCCTGTCTTGTCCATGTAGGTGGGGCCAATGCCTTTCAGAGTGGACCCGATCTTGGTGTCTCCCTTCTGTGCTTCCGATGCGGCATCGAGAATACGGTGGGTGGGCAGGATCAGGTGGGCCTTTTTCGAGATTAGCAGGGTGGATTTCATATCCACTCCCAGTTTTTCCACCGAACGGATCTCACGGTGCAGTATGATGGGATCGATCACCACCCCGTTACCGATGAGGTTGATCTTGCCGGGATGAAAGATCCCCGACGGGATAGTGTGCAGGATATGTTGGATTTCTTTAATCTCGAGGGTATGACCGGCATTGGGCCCTCCCTGGAAACGGGCAATGATGTCATACTTAGGGGTGAGGCAATCCACGATCTTTCCCTTTCCCTCATCTCCCCATTGAAGGCCCAGTAATACGTCAACTTTCATTCGGAATGAGTATTTTCTGAAAAAACCACACTAAGGTATGAAAAAGAATCAAGAATCAGGAGAAAAAAAATGCGTCCGAAAGAAATGCATGCGGATGATTCGCTTTGGAACGGTGTCAGTTCATTTTCTTCGACTCCTTCATCCGGCCGTAGATGTAGAGAGAGTGGTGCGAGGGCTCGAAATTGTGCAGCTCACAGGCCGTTTTTATGATCTCCTGGATGCGGGGGTCACAGAATTCCAGTACATGCCCGGAATCGAGATCGATCAGGTGATCATGCTGCATGCACCGGTAAGCTTTTTCAAACTGGGCAATGTTCTTGCCGAACTGGTGTTTGATCACCAGGTTGCAATCGAGCAGCAATTCAATGGTATTGTACAGGGTAGCCCGGCTGACGCGGTAATTTTTATTCTTCATGAAAATATAAAGCGATTCAATATCGAAGTGTCCGTCCCTCGAGTATATTTCATCCAGAATGGCGTAGCGTTCAGGAGTTTTCCGGTGGCCTTTCTTTTCCAGGTATTCCGTAAATATTTGCTTTACCGTTTCCTTTGTTTCCACACAACCCATAACTTAGTCCAAATTAAAATAGCGTTCTAAATTACAGATTTTTTAGAATCCTGAAAAACAATTCTGAATAATTTTATGTGAATCAGTCCTCGCTGATGTTTATCCGCTGTACGGTATCCACTCCTTTGATCTTGATCAGGTTCATGATCAGGTTGTTCAGGTCCTGTGTGTTGTGTACATATACGTCGATGGTACCTACGAATATTTCATCCTGAACATCAAAATTGAGCGACCGCATGTTCACATCCAGTTCCTTGGATATCACGGTGGTAATTTCATTCACCATGCCGATGCGGTCGATGCCTTTGACGGAAATCCGGGCCAGGTAGGAGAGCACCTTGTGGGTTTCCCACCTGGCTGAAACAATCCTGTCGGCCTGGCTGGCTATGAGTTTGGTGGCGGTGGGGCAGTTGGTTTTATGGATAATGATTACATTATCGTTGGGACTTTTGTATCCGATTACGTCGTCTCCGGGTATGGGATTGCAGCAGCGGGCTATTTTGTGCGTGATCTTTTCCGGATCGGGATTTTCCTGCAACACGTAAGGGGCTTTAAAATCGAATTCTTCATCCTCCTGCTGTTTCAGGTCGTCGGTTATGGGGTGAATGGTTTTTTCGTGGGATGCCCTGCCGAAACGGAGGGTCCAGTAACGGGTCAGTTTGCTTTTTCTTTTCTTTTTCAGAACCTTCTTCAGTTCCTCCAGGAGAATGGATTTCCCTCCTATGCGGGCATACAGCTCGTCCTTGCCGGTTACCTTATATTCTGAGAAGAGTTTCTGCAGAATGCGGGAAGTGGGGCGCATGCCGAGTTCCTTCAGCTTGCTTTCCAGCAATTGTTTCCCGTTCTCAATGCGTTTCCTTCGCTCTTCCTTGAAGGCGTTCTTAATAGCTGCCTTGGCCTTGGCCGTTACCACGTAGTCGAGCCATTGCTCCTGCGATTTCTGCTTTTCGGAAGTAATGATCTCTACCTGGTCGCCGCTCGAAAGGATATAATTCAGAGGCACCAGCTTGTGGTTGACCTTGGCTCCGATAGCCGAGTTTCCGATATCGGTATGGATATCGTAGGCAAAATCCAGAACTGTGGCATTTTTCGGAAGGGTGCGGAGATGTCCCTTGGGAGTGAATACCATGATCTCCGAGGAGAACAGGTTCATCTTGAATTCGTCGAGGAACTCCAGGGCATTGTGTTCGGGATTTTCCAGCATTTCCCTGATTCTTCTGATCCACTTATCGAGCTCCCCTTCCGATGCATTTTTCGGGTCCTTGTATTTCCAGTGGGCTGCGAAACCCAGTTCCGCTATTTCATCCATCCTTCGTGAACGGATCTGTACTTCCACCCATTTCCCGTTCGGTCCCATTACTGTGGCATGCAGGGCTTCGTATCCGTTTGCCTTGGGGGTTGATACCCAGTCGCGTATGCGGTCGGGCTTGGGTTTGTAAATATCGGTGATGAGGGAATAGATGTTCCAGCACTGGGTTTTTTCAGGAATGCGTGGCCTGGGTTCAAAAACTATGCGGATGGCCATCAGGTCGTATACCTCTTCGAAAGGCACATTCTTCGTTTGCATCTTGTGCCAGATGGAGTAAATGGATTTGGGCCGGCCACTGATCTCGAAATTTATTTTTGCCTGGGTAAGTTTTTCAATAATGGGAAGGGAGAACCGGTTGATCTCCTGTACCCGTTTTTTTTCGTTGTCCCTGATCTTGTTAAGCAGCTCCTGATATACCAGCGGGTGCCTGTACTTCAGGCTCAGGTCCTCCAGCTCGGTTTTGATAGCATACAATCCCAGCCGGTGAGCCAGCGGGGCATACAGGTAAATGGTTTCCCCGGCAACCTTTACCTGCTTGTTGGGCGGCAGGGCATCGAGGGTGCGCATGTTGTGCAGCCGGTCGGCCAGTTTGATCAGAATGACCCTGACATCTTCCGACAGGGTGAGCAGCATCTTTCTGAAGTTTTCAGCCTGCAGGGATGACCGGGAATCAAATACCTCCGATATCTTGGTTAAGCCGTCGATAATGGAAGCGATTTTCTCGTCAAACCAGGCGCGGATATCTTCCAGGCTGTAATCGGAGTCTTCCACCACATCGTGCAGAAGGGCGGAAATGAATGAAGTAACCCCCAGTCCCATTTCGTTTACCACAATATCCGCAACCGCAATGGGATGGTATATGTAAGGTTCTCCCGATTTTCGCCGGTGGTCTTTGTGGGCATCAAATGCCATCTGGAAGGCCTTCCTGATCTTCTGCCTGTCTGCTTCCTTCTGGCAACGGGCACATCTGTCCAGCACCGACTCGAAAGCGGCGAAAATCTTTTCCTTTTCTGTTTTTGTCACAATTGTCATTCCGCGCGATTCACTGGTTTTTATGCCCGAAAACACAAAGGTACAACTAATTTGCATATCTGCTGAACCCGGAAACCGATTGTATGGGCGGGGGAACTATTTTCTGAAAAGCACGGCTACTTTTCCCGTCTTTTCCACCACATCTCCGTCCATATTTTTGATTTTGCAGTAATAAATGTAGATCCCTTCCTGTGGTGTGGTTCCACCGCCGGGATTGCCGTCCCATCCTTCTGAAGGATTGGTGGTTTCGAATACTTTGTTGTTCCAGCGGTTATAGATCACCAGATAGTATTCGCGGGGGAAAAAGGTGTATACGGGTTTGAAAACCCTGTTTACGGGAATATTGCTGTTGGGAACAATTGCCGAAGGGAACCGGATATCGGTTTCCATTTCGATGCAGGCGATGTTGGAACGGCTTTCCCCGGTAATACCGTAGGGATTGCCGGCAGATTCGATGGCTGTTACCCGGTAACAGAAAAGACCGGGCACCGCCTGGGTGCGGAATCCGGAAATATCGTCGGTATATGTGTTGTTCAGCCTGTCGGTGGCACCGATTTCCAGGAAGGGACCGTTACCTATGGAACGGTAAATGACGTATCTGTCAACTCCGCCAATCCATTCCCGGTAGGCATTCCATACGAGATGAACCAGAAAATCTATGGCATTGCCGTGCAGGCTGATATTTGTGGCAGCATTGGAAAGGCATACCGTTTTTCCGCATTCATTCACGGCAGCCAGGCGGTATTCCCAGAGCACGTTCAGGTCTGCCTCCTCGTCGGTGTATTCCACGTATCCGGGATTTCCGCCCGAAAAAACATGCAGGGTGTCGTAAGTTCCCTGCCCGGCGGACCGGCGCAGCAGCCTGTACTCACCGGTTTCGGCCAGGGGGTCAATATGAAAGGAAACCACGATGGTTTCATTGTTTTTCACGGTGGCCTGGTCGGCGTTGATGTAACCGGGAGGCCTCGGCATGTCGGCCGTTACACATACAGTATTGGATGTGGAGGTGCGCCCTTCGGCCGACACAGCCCTGATGCGGAAGCAATATTCCGAGTAGGCGCCGGCTCCGGTGAAAAGCCAGGTGGTGTCGTTCGGCACCTGGCTGGCGGAATAAATAAACGGCCCGCCGTTTTCTGAGGTATAAATGCGGTATTCGAGTATTTCTTCCTGCCAGCCCCTGTATTTGTTCCATTCCAGGGCAATGGTGGCCTCGCAGGGATCGAATTTTGCCGAAGAATGGATGGTGGTGTGGATTTCTCCGAATGCTCCGTTCCAGTTATTCTGGGAGGCGCTGTCCAGTTCTCCAATGCGGTACTTTTCAGATTGCGATCCCGGCATTCCGTTCAGGTGCAGGTAACTGGTGTCTGTTTCCGAATAGGTAGTGTCAATACCATACCAGCCCCAGTTAACATTCTGTAGTTTCCATTGAAAAATTATGTATCCTTCTGCTCCGGGAAGGCGGTTCCATACCATGAAAGGTTTTTCCTGCCCGGCCGTATCCACCACCACACTCAGGGAATCAATCTGCGGAATGGTGTCGCTATACTGGGTATATCCCGGAAGAACGGCGGTCAGCCAGAACAGGATCCGGAGCAGGTATGGTTTCGGGAGGTACATGTTGGATGTGTTATTCACCCATCCGGCCCGCAATCACTTCCTTCATGTTTTCCGGGTTGAGGTATTTTTGCGCCAGCTTCCCGATCTCGCCGGGGGTGATGTTTTTGATCGTTTCCATGATATGCTGTACATGTGACATATCCATTCCGGCATCCACTATGCTGCGGTATGTTTCTGCCGTGGCGAAGGGTCCGTCTAGTTCGCGAAGCAGGTCGCCCATCATATAATTGCGTACCAGGTCCAGTTCTTCATCCCCAACGGGTTTACGCTGCATGGTTTCCATTTCCCGGTAAATTTCTTTAATGGTGTTTGCGGTATTTTCGGCTCCCACCTCAGAAACGATGGTAAGGTACCCTGCATTGTGCAGGGGCGAAAGAAAAGATACGATGCCGTAGGTATATCCTTTTTCTTCCCGGATATTCCGCATCAGCCTTGATCCGAAATACCCGCCCAGGATGGTGTTGAGAACCAGCATGGCAGGGAAGTCGGGGTGGTCCCTGGTAAAGGTAAGGCGGCCGATCCGCAGAGCCGACTGCATATGACGGGGCATTGGGACCACATGCCTTTTGCCGGGACAGGATGTGATATCGGGGAAAGAGGGAAGGGTATCCTCCTCTGTATGCAACGGAAGCGATGCCAGCCTTTTCTTCATCTCATTCAGTCTGGAAGGGCCCGGTTTTCCGGAAACCAGCACCCATGACCGGGAAGAGGCATAGGTTTTTTTCCAGAAATCCCGAAGCACCTCCCGGTTGATCCGGTGGAAATCATCTTCCCTGAGGGTTCTTCCGTACGGGTGGTTTTCACCGAACAGCACTTCCGTGAAACGGTTCCTGGCCCGGTAGGAAACCCGCTCCATTTCCACCAGGAATTGTTGTTTTCTTTTCTGAAGAAAAACGAGGAGTTCTTCCTCGGGAAACACGGGTTCGGTGATCATGGAATGCACAAGACCGGTTACAGGTATCAGGTGTTTGCTCAGGGAGAAAACGGTAAAACCTGCCGTATCGGAGGTGATCCAGGGCTTGAAAACGGCACCGTAATAGTCCAGTTTTTCGGCTAATTCCCGTGCATGGTATTTCTTTGTGCCTTCCTGGAGCAGCTGGTTGACCGCCAGGGCAGTCAGGGGTAATGAAGCATAACGCGATCCGGCGGGAAATGAGTAATCCAGCCTGACAATATCGTGTACTCCACCCTGAATGGTATGCATGGGAAGTCCGTTGCCGAGAATTTCCTGTTCGGGCAGGGGAAACTGGATCTTATCGATGATCCCGTATGCCGGAGTGGTTTTTCTGTCGATCATGTGCTGGTTTCGTGATTCAGGGGTTCTTTCTGCCTGAGGTAATACAGGGTGGAAAGGTTTTCCATCCGGAAAAGGTCACGGGCAATCCGTTTGATTTGCTCAGCCGTCACTTCCCGGTATTTTTCCGTTTCACTGTTGATCATTTCCGCATCTCCCAGCCATTCGAACAGGGCCAGGTTCATGGCTCTGTTCAGGATATCCGTTTCCCCGTACAGCCAGTTGGCTTCCACCTGGTTTTTCACCTTCGCAAGTTCATGGGCAGGTATTGTTTCTTCCCTTATCTTTTTCAGTTCGTCGTGTATGGCTTTTTCTCCCTTTTCCACGGGAACGCCCTCGGTAAGTTTGCCTGTTATCATGAACAGCCCGGGATCCCTTTCTCCGGTAATATAGGCATTGATATCACTGAAAAGTTTTTGTTCCATCACCAGGGAACGGTACAGCCGGGATGATTTCCCGTTCGAAAGGATATCGGATATCAGGTCGCAGGCATGGTAATCTTTGTGTAATCTTTCAGGCATATGAAAGGCCAGGTACAGGGCGTCAAAAGGGATCGGCCTGTGCACCGTGAGTTGCCGGTGGCTTTCCTGCGGTGGTTCGGCAGGCAGGCTCCTGGGACGGATGTTCCGGCGTTCGATATCTCCGAACCAGTGTGCCGCCCTCTCAAATCCCCTGTCGGGCGGAACGTTTCCTGCCAGTACCAGGATGGCATTGTTCGGGGCATAGTGTGAATAGAAAAATTCCTTCACCTCTTCCAGCCCCGCTTCCTGAATGTGACTGATCTCCCGGCCGATGGTGGGCCACCGGTACGGATGCACCTTATAGGCCAGTGGTCTCAGCAGCAGGATGGCATCTCCGTATGGCTGGTTCAGGTATCTCTGTTTGAATTCCTCAATCACTACATGGCGCTGCACCTGCAGGTTTTTTTCCGTGAAATTAAGTTCCAGCATCCGGTCCGATTCAAGCCACAGGCCCGTATCCAGATTGTTCGAGGGAAGGGTAAGGTAATAGTTCGTGATGTCGGTATTGGTAAAAGCATTGTTTTCCCCTCCCACCTTCTGCAGGGGAGTATCATAGGAAGGGATGTTTACCGATCCACCGAACATCAGATGCTCGAACAGGTGGGCAAATCCGGTCCTGCCGGGATCTTCGTCTCTTGACCCCACGTCGTACAGAACATTCACGGCTGCCAGGGGCGAAGCAGGATCATGGTGCACCAGCACCCGCAGCCCGTTACCTAATGTAATTTTTTCAAAGCGGATCATATCGTTTACGGAAGCAGGCATTTTCCTCCCCGGCTTCTTTACCCGGCCAGGTGTCGCAAAGTTACCGAATAATTCATGCTTTCAAAATGCAGAATAAATCTCTTTTACTATTCCTATGGTTAATAGAAGATTGTATTATTTTTGTCACCATGGATATCAAATCGCTGTGGACCCGGATCTACAAATGGCGGTTGAGGAGGATCTCCGACCGCCAGTTTATATTGATACTCAGTGTGGTGGTTGGTTTTGCTGGAGGGTTTGGTGCAGTGATCATCAAAAGCATGGTCCGGTGGATTCAGCAATTGCTGATCTCCCGTTTTCCCAGCGACATGCATAATTATTTCTATTTTCTTTTTCCCCTGGCCGGGATATTTCTTACGGTTCTGTTTGTGAGGTACCTGCTCAGAGATACGGTGGGGCATGGCATCCCCACCGTATTGTATTCCATTTCCAGGAACAACGGGATCATCAAAAGGCACAATATGTTTTCATCCATTGTGTCCAGTGTGCTCACGGTGGGTTTCGGAGGATCGGTGGGACTGGAAGGCCCCACGGTAGCTACCGGCGCCGCCATAGGATCCAATCTGGGTAAACTTTTCCGCCTGAATTACCGGCAGATCATCCTGCTGCTGGGATGTGCCTCCACCGCTGCCATGGCTTCCATTTTCAAAGCCCCCATTGCCGCCATTGTATTTTCCCTGGAGGTGATCATGCTCGATCTCACCATGGCTTCCCTGATCCCTTTGCTGATTTCCAGTGTAACGGCCGTGCTGACCTCCTATGCCTTTCTGGGACAGAATGTGCTGTATCCTTTTGAAATTCAGGAAAAATTCATGGTGAACGATGTTCCCTGGTTCATTATTATGGGAATATTTGCCGGTCTGGTGTCGGTGTATTTCACGCGTATGTACATGCTGATAACCAGTCGCTTTGAAAAGATTGACAGCTGGATAAAAAGGATGCTGTTCGGGGGGCTGGGCCTCGGGGTACTGATTTTTCTGGTTCCTTCCCTCTACGGGGAAGGGTACGAGGCCATCAACAACAGCCTGAACGGCGATTACAGTCACCTGTTTGACAATACTTTATACAGTTCGCTCCATGACAGCCTGCCGGCCATCATTCTCGGATTCCTGGTTATTATCCTCTTCAAGGCAATTGCCACTTCGCTGACATTTTCGGCCGGAGGGGTGGGGGGGCTCTTTGCGCCTACCCTGTTCCTCGGGGCCAATTCGGGATTGTTTTTTGCCAAAATCCTGAACCTGTTCAATGCTCAGGTGTCGGAAAGTAATTTTGCCCTTGTGGGAATGGCGGGGATGCTGAGCGGGATCATTCACGCACCGCTTACCGCCATATTCCTGATTGCCGAAGTAACAGGAGGGTATGAGCTGTTTATTCCCCTGATGATTGTGGCGACCATTTCCTATGCCACCGTCAGGATCTTCGAAACCAATTCGGTGTATACCATCCAGCTGGCCAGGAGGGGTGAGTTGATGTCGCACGACAAGGACAAGGCGGCACTCAGCCTGATGCAGGTTTCCCACCTGATAGAAACCAATTTCGACACCATTTACCCCGATGCCACGCTGGGAGAACTGGTGCAGGTCATCTCGCGATCCCAGAGGAACATTTTTCCGGTGGTGGATGAGGAGAATAACCTGATGGGGATCGTTTTTGTGAATGATATACGGCACATTGTGTTCAACCCCGAACTGTATGACAAAACCTATGTGCGCGATCTCATGTTCATGCCCACACCCATTGTCCACCCCGAAGAATCGATGGAGGAGGTAGCCCACAAGTTCGAGACAACGCAGCATTATAACCTGCCTGTGCTTGACAACGGGAAGTATGTGGGATTTGTTTCTCGGGCCAATGTGTTCAGCCGATACCGGCAACTCATCAGGGATTTTTCCGACGACTGAGTTCCCTCCCTGTTTTTCTTCCATGTTACAGTATCCCGGTTAACGGTAAAATAGTACTTTTGCTGTGTTATGATGGCCGAGCGTATTCTTCACAGGTTTCTGGCCTGGCGGCTGAAGCATATACCACACCGCCAGTTCGTGATCATCCTGAGCCTGGTAATAGGGGTGCTGGGAGGACTGGCTGCCATCCTGCTGAAAAATACGGTGCATTACACCAGTGTGCTTCTCACCAACTGGCTTTCCATTGAGAGTGCCAGCGTGCTGTATTTTGCCTACCCCATGATCGGGATTCTGCTGACGGTGGTTTTTGTAAGCCGTTTTGTAAGGGATAAGATCGGGCACGGTATCAGCCGCATTCTTTACGCCATCAGCCGGAGGAACAGCTACCTGGCCCCGCATAATACCTATTCGTCCATGGTGGCCAGTACCCTTACTGTGGGGTTCGGAGGATCGGTGGGACTGGAGGCACCTATTGTACTGACCGGATCTGCTATCGGAAGCAATCTGGGAAGAATCCTCCGCCTGAACTACAAAACGGTAACCCTTCTGGTGGGTTGCGGGGCCTCGGCCGCCATTGCAGGGATTTTCAAGGCCCCCATTGCTGCCGTGGTGTTTGCCCTGGAAGTGTTGATGCTCGACCTTACCATGTCGTCGTTGATTCCCCTGATGATCTCTTCCGTTACCGGGGCTACCGTGGCCAATTTTCTTCTGGGAAGGGATGTGATCTTCAACTATACCCTGCAGGAACCTTTCGAACTGAACAATATCCCGTTTTATATTCTGCTGGGCGTGGTATGTGGCCTGGTATCCTATTACTATACCTGGGGGACCATGAAGGTGGAAAGCCGTTTTTCCCGAATGGACAAACCCTGGAAACGGTTGCTGACCGGCGGGGTGATCCTGGGATTGCTGATCTTTCTTTTTCCGCCCCTTTACGGGGAAGGCTATGAAACCCTGAAATCCATTCTCAGCGGACAGGCGGTGGAGACCCTGCACTCGAGCCTGTTCTATTCGTTCAGGGAACGGTACTGGCTTTTCCTGCTTTTTCTCAGCATGATCGTGGTTTTTAAAATGGTGGCCATGGCGGTTACTACCGGAAGCGGAGGGGTGGGGGGAATATTTGCTCCCACGCTGTTCAGCGGGGGGATCCTGGGATTTGTCTTTGCCAGGGCGGCGAACGGGACGGGTCTGATCCATGTGTCGGAGAGTAACTTCGCGCTGGTGGGTATGGCCGGACTCATGGCGGGCATTATGCATGCCCCCCTGACCGCTATCTTCCTTATTGCAGAGCTGACGGGGGGATACGGGCTGTTCATCCCGCTGATCATTACTTCCACCATTTCCTACATGACCACCATGTATTTCGAACCGCATTCCATTTATACCCGGCGGCTGGCAGAAAGGGGTGAACTGCTGACCCACTACAAGGATCAGGCCGTGCTTACCCTGATGAAGCTGGATGAAGTGATCGAGAAAGACCTGAAAACCGTTTCGCCCAACGCCTCGCTGGGAGAACTGGTAAAAGTGATCTCCAAATCCAGAAGGAACATCTTCCCCGTGGTGGACGGCGAAGGAATCCTGAAAGGCATTGTGCACATGGATCAGATCAGGGATATTATCTTTAATCCCGATCTGTATGAAACCATGTTCGTGCGCGACCTGATGATCCTGCCGCCTGAGACCATTTCCCCGGGAGATTCCATGGAGATGGTAATGAACAAATTCAATGAAACGGGGGCATGGAACCTGCCGGTAGTGGACAGAGAAAAATACATGGGTATGATATCGAAATCGAAAATGTTCTCCGTATACAGAAAATGGCTGATGGAAATCTCATAGTGCTGAACAACTGTTTTTGCAGGGAGTGGAAGTTATCCAAAATCTTTAACTTTGCCCGATAACATCTTAATTTCAGATCTATGAAACGCGACCAACTGGTATTCAATCTTATCAAACAGGAAGAAAACCGACAAAAGAACGGGATCGAGCTGATCGCCTCGGAGAATTTTGTGAGTCCGCAGGTTCTGGAAGCCATGGGATCCTGCCTGACCAACAAGTACGCCGAGGGATATCCGGGCCACCGGTATTACGGTGGCTGCGAAATAGTAGACCAGACCGAGCAGCTGGCCATCGACCGGTTGAAGGAACTGTATGATGCAGAATATGTGAATGTCCAGCCACATTCGGGAGCACAGGCCAATGCGGCCGTATTTCTCACCTGCCTGAACCCCGGCGATACCTTTCTGGGTCTGGATCTGTCACATGGCGGACACCTTTCCCATGGTTCGCCGGTTAACCTGTCGGGTATTCTGTACCGGCCGGTGGCATACGGAGTGAAGAAAGATACCGGTACGGTAGATTACGATATGATGGAGGAACTGGCCCTGAATGAAAAACCCCGGTTGATCATGGGCGGGGCTTCCGCCTATTCGCGCGAATGGGATTATGCCCGCATGAGGGAGATTGCCGATAAGGTGGGGGCTATCCTGGTGGTGGATATGGCCCATCCGGCAGGGATCATTGCAGCCGGTTTGCTCGATAACCCATTGAAATACGCCCATATTGTTACTTCTACCACCCATAAAACCCTGCGGGGCCCGAGGGGAGGGATCATTCTGGTGGGAAAAGATTTTGAGAACCCATGGGGCAAAACTACACGGAAAGGCGTGGTGCGGAAAATGTCGTCCCTCCTGAATTCAGGGGTGTTCCCCGGAACACAGGGCGGACCGCTGGAACATGTGATCGCTGCCAAGGCCGTGGCTTTCGGCGAAGCCCTTCAGCCTGAGTTCAGGGAATACCAGAAACAGGTAGTGAAGAATGCACGCAAAATGGCGGCTGAATTTATCGAGCGGGGTTACCAGGTGGTGTCAGGTGGTACCGACAACCATTCCATGCTAATCGATTTGAGAACCAAATATCCCGAAATTACTGGCAAACAGGTGGAAGATGCCCTGGTTCAGGCCGACATTACCGTGAACAAGAACATGGTGCCGTTCGATTCCCGTCCGCCTCTGCATACGTCGGGGCTGCGGCTGGGAACCCCTGCCGTGACCACACGGGGAATGAAAGAAAACGATATGGTGACCATTGTGGATCTGATTGACAGGGTCATTCAGAACTATCAGGATGAGGATCTGATCAGGAGTGTGAAGAAAGAGGTAAATGAAATGATGGCGGGATATCCCCTGTTTGCAGGATGAACTTTTCTGGAAGCGTAACGTATTGATTCATTTTTATTAAATTTAACCGGCTTATCACAATCCAATCGCAGTTCATGTCAGACAATAAGCTGATTTTTGTGGTGGATGACGATCCCTTCATCCTGAACCTGGTCAGAAAAAGGCTGGAAAACAAGGCTTATGACCTGGAAACGTTCATGTACGGGGAGGAGTGCCTGAGTCAACTCGACCGAAAACCCGATCTGATCATTCTCGATTATCTTTTTATGAAACCCGATGCCCGGGTAATGAACGGCATGGAAATCTTTGAAAAGATCAGGGAAAAGGAACCGGATATCCCCGTGATCATGCTGTCGGGTCAGGACAGCGGGAATATTGTGCTCGAACTTGCCAGAAAAGGCATAGAAGACTACGTGATCAAAGACAATGAACTGATGGATAACCTGGAAATAGCCATCACCGAACTATTCAGGAAGGAATGAAACAAAACCGTGTGCAGAGCAATCAACCGTTTTGTTGTCATTCCGTTATTTTTTCCGGGAGAAAGCAGCATGGCAGGGGTGCCTGAAAGAAGGGAACCTCTGCTTTTTTAATAGCAACGGATAATGGACTGGATGCCGATGGAGTGGTACATGATACTGGCTGTGATCGGTATCGGATTTATGGCTGGTTTCATCAATACCCTGGCCGGCGGCGGCTCCCTTCTTACCCTGCCTCTTCTGATCTTTCTGGGGCTGCCGGCCAATGTGGCCAACGGGACCAACCGGGTGGCCCTGATTCTGCAGAACATGGTGGCGGTGGGCAGTTTCCGTCAGCAAAGAGTGCTGGACCTGAAAACCGGGATCAGGCTGGCCCTGCCGGCTGTTATCGGATCACTGATCGGCGCCCAGATAGCGGTTAACCTGAATGAAGAGGTAATGGAAAAAACCATCGGCGCCCTTCTGGTGGTGATGTTCTTCATTATTTTGTACAAGCCCGATAAGTGGGTGAAGGAGCAGGTACAGACCGGCTCTGTGCGTTCGAAAACCAGCTGGTTGCAGGTGGTCCTGTTTTTTTTCATCGGTATCTATGGTGGTTTTATCCAGGCCGGTGTGGGTTTTTTCCTGCTGGCCGCCCTGGTGCTCGGTGCCGGTATCGACCTGGTCAGGGCCAATCCCATCAAGCTGCTGGTGGTGCTGGTATATAATATTTTTGCCCTGGGTGTATTCCTGTTCAACGATCAGGTAAGGGTCGGGATAGGACTTATCCTGGCAATAGGGAATATGCTGGGAGCATTCGTGGGATCGAGGATGGCGGTTAAACGCGGGGCGGGATTCGTCAGGATCATTCTCCTGGTAACCCTGCTGTTGTCAGCGGCCAAGCTGGTTGGTTTGCTCGATCCTGTTATCGGCATGGTTACCGGCTGACAGCTATTCCAGAATAAAGTAATACGTAATGGTTCCTTTCTGAAAGGCAGGGGCATCCTGCTTTGGATCGAATTTGGCCGCCAGGGCGGCTTTTCTGGCCACGGAAAGCAAATAATCGTCCAGGGTGGTCGATCCTTTTACCCCGGGAATGGCTTTGGTGACATTTCCATACCGGTCTACGGTGACTTCAACCACCACCCGTCCGTCTTTCTGGTAATTGTATTCGGGCTTGGGCAGGTACTGGGGTGTTCTGCCGGCCAGATCGAACGAAATGCCTTCGTCACCCAGTCCCCGGCCTGTCCGGCTTGTGCTTTCCACCGAACCCTCCGTGCGGCCCTGGTTCCCTTCTCCTTCGGCTTCTCCTTCACCCGTGCTCTGTGCCGATTCCAGATTTTTCCCCGACAGGGCAGCCCGGGTCCGGTCGTATATTTCTTGTATCTTTCTCTGTTCTTCCAGACGGCGCTGCCTTTCCAGCTCTTCCTGGCGCTGCCGCTCCAGTTCTTCCTGGCGCTGCCTTTCCAGCTCCTTTTCACGTGCTATCTGCTCGGGTGTTTTTTCGGGGGGAGTGATTGTTTCCCGGCCCGATTCCACGGAAGCCGTTTCCTCAAAATCCTGGGTTATGACTTCCTCTTCCGATTGCCTGGTTTCGGCGGGAGGAGGTGTGGAAGATTGTGGTTCAGGTGTAGCGGAAGCCCGGGAAGGTTCGATCAGTCCGCTGCCGGTTTCCGTCGATCCGAAATTGATCAGGATCCCTTCTTCCTCGGGAATTTCAGGAGGTGAAAATCCCAGGATCAAAAACAGTACCAGCAGCACCCCGTGAAAAACCACGGTGCCGATCAGTCCTCTCCGGTGTATGAACAGATCATGCAGCATGCCTATTTGGGCCTGGTGGCCAGAATGAGCTTGTATTCGTTGTCTTTGGCAATATTCATCACCCTGACCACGTATTCAATGGGGACACTCTGATCCACATGCAGGGAAATGTATATATCGTGGTTATCCCCGATTCTTTCCTGTAAAACCCGTTCCAGATCTTCAAAGGCCACAGGCCTGTCTTCCACGTAATATTCAATGTCTCGCGTGATGGATACGGTGGTCAGCGGCTTGGCAGATGTCTGGTTGTTGCTCTGGGGTAGCAGCAGCTTGAGCGCCGTAGGGTGGATGAGGGTGGATGTGATCATGAAAAAGATCAGCAGCAGGAAAATGATATCCGTCATTCCGGCCATGCTGAAACCGGCGCTGATCTTATTTCTGCTTTGAATGGCCATTTTCTCCTTATTTGACGGGTTCGTTGAGGATATCCATAAATTCGGTGGTCCGGGCTTCCAGGTTGAACACAACCTTTTCCACTTTGGCTACCAGAATGTTGTAGGCAAAATATGCCACGATACCCACGATCAGCCCGGCTACCGTAGTGACCAGGGCGGTATAGATGCCGTTCGAAAGCATTCCTACGTCTACGTTGTTCCCGGCATTCGACATGTCATAAAAAGCAATGATCATCCCCATTACCGTTCCCAGAAAACCGATCATGGGAGCCCCTCCGGCTACCGTGGCCAGGGTGGGAAGCCCTTTTTCCAGTTTGTAGACCTCCAGCTTGCCCACATTCTCAATGGCCGCACTGATATCGTTCAGCGGCCGCCCGATCCGGCTGATCCCTTTTTCGATCATCCGGGCAATGGGCGTGTCGGTCGACTGGCAAAGGGTGAAGGCCGATTCTATTTTGTCTTCATGGATGTATTCCTTGATACGGTTCATGAAGGTGATGTCTTCCTGCGATGCTTTTCTGATAACAAAAAACCTTTCTACAAATATGTATACGGCTATAACCGAAAGAAGGGCTATGGGGATCATTACCCATCCCCCTTTGAAGGCGAGGTCCCAGTAGGAAAGGGTTTCAACCTGAACTTCACCTGTTTGCACGGCGGCGGTATCCGCCATCTGGATCTGTAATAGTAACCAATTCAGCATGCTCTGTATTTTTGTTTGCGAAGTTAAGAAAAAAACGAGAATGAATCCGGAATATTATTCGGGCTTGTGATTTCCCGGACCGGTTATTCATCCTCTTCTTTTTTCCCGAATAGTTTGTCCCAGTACCGGCCCATCAGCTGACCGAAAGAATCGAATTCTTCCCGGTAAAAAAGGCCGATTCCCTGGGTGTACGGTGCCTGTTCATAGATCAGCTTGTCATTGGCCCTGTTGAAGGCTTTCACACGCAGCTTCCCGCTTTCGTTCAGCTTCACCTCCACATTGAAATCACCCACAATGTTGCTGGTACTGGTCTGCGACTGGTATCCGCCCACGTCCACATTTCCGTTGATGGCAACCCGGTCGTCAAGCAACTGGGTCGACAGGGCCAGTTCCACCTGATCGCGGTTGATCTCGTCGCCCGGCCGGTAGGTAAAGCCGATATCCAGGTCATTGCTGATCTGCGAAAGCCAGCGGCTGAGCTGGTTCGACAGCAGCTCGCTGGTGGTGACTCCCACACTTTCGGCTCCCAGGGTATAGTTGCCCAGCGGATTGGTCGAGGCCATGGGATTGATATTGGGATCGGGCAGGAACGAGTTCAATACCAGCAGGGAAAGGAACTGCTTGCTGAGCTTTTCTTCGGTGTTGATGGCATTTTTCAGGTAATTGCGTGTTTCCTCATCGGTGGTGGGCAGGTATATGTCAAAGCGGATATTAGGGTTCATCAGCCTGTTGGTGAGGAATAACTGGCATTCCACGGGGATTCTTCTTCTGAAATTTTCTTCCATGAACAGTTCATAGAGGGATGTTCGCAGGCTGTATACGGCCTCCAGGTCAATATGGGCATCGAGGGGATCGCCGTTCCAGATGATCTTGCTTCCCTCCCTGATCTCCAGGCGCTTGTTGATAATGTTCTGCAGGGTAAACAGGTAATCGCCTTCGGTGAATTCATATTCCCCGAACATCCGGAACCTGCCGAAAGTGTTTATTTCCATGTTGATGTTTCCGTAGCCCCGGCCCCTGATGATATCACCCATCCGTGAATCAAAGATCAGTTGTGTTTCAGCGGCGGGAGTGATCTCGAGGTTGAAATTCATTCTGATCCCTGACAGGTCTACTTCGTATTCCTTTTTGTCTATCTCGCTGGCGGCGTCGGGTAGGGTGTTGATAAAACGGATGTAATTCACTTCCTGTATTTCACTCCCGGATGTCAGCGGAATGTATATTGTTGTATTTTCCTCCGTGCGGGCGGTGATCCGGATCTCGAGGTCGTTCGGCGGGCCGCTGATCCTTACCACGCCGGTGCCGAAGGCGGTTCCGTAAAAATCGCTATTATTACTGTAGTCGGTGTTCAGGAAGTGAAAATTCCGGACATCGAGAGTCATGTCCAGCATCAGGTCGCGGAAAGATTCGTTGACGATCTTTCCGTTCAGGGTGGCCGTATGGCCCCGGTCATCGTAAACCTGCACCTCCTCAAAAAACAGGGAATTGTCCCTGATAACCAGGGGATGGGTGAAACTGTAACGGGTGTTGAGGAACTGCAGATCGATGATGGCTTTCTGCATATTAATCCTTCCGTTCAGCAGGGGTTCCCGGGTGGTACCCTTCAGGGTAAGGTTCCCGCTGGCCATTCCGTTGACATCTCTGAACACTTTCGACAGGAATGGCCGCAGAAGCTGAAGCCTCAGCTTTTCTATCCCAATTTCGAAATCCAGTGCACTGCTTTCCGGAAAATACTGTCCGTCGAGCAATATGGTACGGTCGTCATTCCGCATGGCATAAGCCGTTGTTTTGATGGCTTTGCTTTCAGGTTCCCACACACTGGTCATGGTAGTGTTTCCAATGACCTCCCGGTTGATGGCCAGGTCATGGATCACGAGCTGTGAGGAGAACATCGGCTGGCGGTAAAGGCTTGACAGGGAGGCCTGTCCGTGAATAATCCCTTCCAGCACGGTTTTTTCATTGTTCAGGAACAGGTTGATCAGCTCCAGGTTGAGGTTCTGGAAGTCCACGTGCATGGTGTCGGCAGGATCGGAGGAAACGGCTCCCTGCATGGCCAGCACCTGGTTGTGGTTCTGCAGGCGGAACCCGTCAACCTGTGTGTAGGAAGAGTCGATCCTGATCTGGGTGGGGGAAAGGGTCCAGAGGGTATCCTGAACCATGAACTTTGAGGGCATGATCAGGATATCCATGGCGGGGTATTTACCGGTCGGCGAAGGGATGAAATGTGCCAGGGTATGCATTTCTCCCATATTCCGTATCCGGGCCTGGTCGTCCCAGCGAATATCGATGGAGAGGCTGTCATTCTGCAGGCAGGAGGAAAAACGGAGATCAACCAGGTCGAAATTCCTGCTCAGATACAGATGTTCGGCCTGTAAACGGGCAATATACCGGGAATCGTCCGATGTAGTATTTACCCGGAGATTGGAAAAATAGTTTTTTCCGAATCCCAGTTTGTCAATATTTCCCGTAAAGGAAAAATCGGTGTCTGCCGGAGCAAACCTTCCGCTGAGGGTGGCCCCTTCAGAAATACTGTATTCAGGTAACAGTACCTGCAACATGGGATCCATGTTCCGAAAGGTGATGTGATAGGTAAAATCGTTCATGGCCAGGCTGTCCGGGTTAATTTTTCTCCTTCCCATGGCAGGAAGATACTGCTGCAACAGGAACTCAAAAGCGTCGGGCAGGCAGGCCACCTCATATTTCCCGAGGATCTCCGCATTCATGAAGTCGGTGCGAAGCATGATCATACTGGTATCGGGCCGGTTCATGGCCATCAGGGAAAAATCGTAAATATTCCATTCCCGGCCGTGCCTTTGCAGTGATGAGTTGAACAGCTTAATGTCGCCGTCAAGATTGTCGAGGTTGCTTCCCCTGAAATTGGCTGTCAGCAGCATGCTGAGCGTGGATGAGGTATCCTGCCTGTCGATGTTCAGGTTGTGCAGATTGGCCCGGGGAACGTTCAGAGTGAAGTCGAATTCCGGGGTTTCTCCTGAAAAATCCAGCAATCCCAGAAAGCTCAGCTTCACATTCGGGTCTTCCACCTCCACCGACCCGTCAAACATTTTTTCCGTCATTTTCCCTTCCAGGTCGATATTCGTATACCGGTAACCCTTTAGCAGCAGGGAATCGACCACCCCGTCCAGTTCGGCGCGGAATTCTCTTCCGCTCCGGCTGATCCCGGCCAGATTCACCGAAAGGGCAATATTGCCCACTGCCGGTTCGGCTGAAATGAATTTTCCCAGCCTGAACCCGGAGGTCCTGACCGAACCTTCATAGCTGAAATAATGTGCGGAATCGGGCTTAAACGAAAGGTCCAGGGATAATTCCCCCAGATCGGTATCAAGTCTTCCGTAAGCTACAAAATCATCGGTGAACCCGGTAAAATTACCGCGGTAGGTGATCCTGCCCAGTTTTCGCAGGTTGTCGGGCAGCCTGATCCTTCTGTTGTTCCGGGGAAATTTCAGTGTCTCGATATCGCCGGCCGTAGTGACCAGCTCTTCCACTTCGAAAAAAATGAACGTTTCGTTAATCCGGGGGAGGCCGATCAGGTCAAAATTCCCCTGATAATAGGTGTTGCCGCCGTAGAACATTTTCAGATCCCGGCCGTTCAGATTGCTCAGCCTGCCGTTTATTTTCCCTTCCAGCAATACGGTTTCGTTGATGTCCTCCAGGGCGGGTGCAAACAGCGCAATATCGGAAAGGGCTATGTTCGATGTTTCAATACCGATCTGCATCCGAACACTGTCGGAAAAAAATTTCAGGGAAGAATAGGAGGGATAGTCCAGCCGCAGGGAAGGCAGACGCACCGAGGACCTGCCTGTCTGGAGCCTGAGCGATCTGATCTCGGCAAACTGCTTGTGGATCATGTTTTCGGAACTCCAGTTCCTGACAAGCAATCCCGACTTTTCCAGGAAGGAAAGGTGCCTGATATTAAAGGAAATGCTGTCGCGTACCACCCGGAGCCCGTCCAGGGAAAGATCCAGATCGTTCATTTCCAGGTCGGCAAACTGAACCCCCTTTTCCCCGGGTTTTACCCTTTCGTCACGGAACGTGAACCGGCCTTCCCTCAGAATGATTTCGTCGAACCTGAGCCTCATTTTGGGTTTGGAGAAGTCTTTTCTTTTCAGCGCTTTCACCAGGAAAGTGAGATTGAATTCCCCCGCCGTGTCTACCCGGAAACGAATATCGGGGTTTTCCAGAATGATCCGGCTCATGAAAAGCTCCCGGTCACGCGGGCGGAAACGCCGCAGATGGGCCGAAAAGATGTCCGCCCTGACCAGTGTATCCCCCTGCAGGTCGGTCAGATAAAAATCAGACATCATTACCCGATTGAAAAGCCTGACCCGTACCGCAGTAAACCCGATGCGGTTGCCCAGCTCTTTTTCGAGATAGGTAACGGCCTTCTTTACCCCCTCGGTCTGTACCCCGGGAATATGAATCGCCACATAACCTGCCAGCACCAATCCGGTGATCACCAGCAGAATAATAAGTCCGGTTTTGAGGATTTTTTTGATAACTTTACGGCCTTTAACTTGCAAACGCAAAAGAAATAAAAAAAGTTTGAATACCTGAATATCTTGGGGACGAAATGCATGTGACCATTCTTGCTATCGAATCTTCCTGTGACGATACCTCGGCCGCCGTGGTGCGCAACGGGATGGTGCTGTCGAATCTGATCGCCAACCAGAAAGTGCACCGTAACTATGGAGGAGTGGTTCCCGAACTGGCTTCCAGGGCTCACCAGCAGCATGTGGTGCCCGTGGTGGATCAGGCCCTGAAAGAAGCCGGGGTAAAGAAAAACGAGCTCAGTGCGGTGGCATTTACGCAGGGACCGGGTTTGCTGGGTTCGCTTCTGGTGGGGGTTTCCTTTGCCAAAGGACTGGCCCTTTCCCTTGGGGTCCCGCTGATCGGGGTCAACCATCTGCATGCCCATATTCTGGCACACTGGGCCAGAGAACCCGGCAAACAGGTCAAAACACCCGGTTTTCCGTTTCTGTGTTTGCTGGTGTCAGGCGGCCATACCCAGCTTGTTGTGGCCAGAGGGTATCTGGAAATGGAAGTGATCGGGCAAACCATCGACGATGCGGCAGGAGAGGCTTTTGACAAATGTGCCAAAGTGTTGGGAATTCCTTATCCCGGCGGACCTGTCATTGACCGGCTCAGCCGGGAAGGTGACCCTCATGCCTTTGCTTTTGCCCGTCCCCGCATCGAGGGACTGGATTTCAGTTTCAGCGGACTGAAAACTTCATTCCTCTACCTGGTGCGTGACGAGGTTAAGAAAAATCCGCGTTTCATAGAAGAAAAAAAAGTCGACCTCAGTGCCTCCATCCAGTATACCATCATTGAGGTGCTGATGGACAAGCTGGAGAAAGCCAGCGAACAGACCGGGATCAGAGAGATAGGGATTGCCGGCGGTGTGTCGGCCAATCAGTACCTGCGGGATGCCCTGGAGGAAAGAGCAAAACGGCATGGCTGGAATATCTATATTCCAGAATTCATTTATACTACCGATAATGCCGGAATGATAGGTGTTACAGCTTATTACAAGTACCTTGCCGGGGAAAGGACAGGGCAGGAGACGGTGCCGCTGGCCCGTTTCCCCATGTGAGAATCCGGTATAAAAAATCAGGCAAATGAATTGCTCTGCAGAATAGTCATAAAAAATATGTATTTTTAAGCAGAACTTTCAGTTATGGAATTGTTTAAACTGGAACCTACCAAACGGACCCCGGAGATTATCCTGAATCCCGCCGGTGCCATTTCTTTTTCCGGGCGTTCCATCACTGAAAATGCAGTGGAGTTTTTTAAACCCATAAAACACTGGGTAGAAGGATATTTGCAGAATCCGCAGCCTGAAACCGTGGTGAATATCAAACTGGAGTATTTTAACAGCAGTTCGGCCCGGATGATTCTGGATATTCTTCAGGAGCTGTTGAATGTAGGGAAAAAAGGAGGACGGCTTGTGATCAACTGGTTTTATGAGGAAGGAGATGACGATATCCTGGAACGGGGAGAATACTATGCGTCCATTCTCGATACCAATTTTAATTTTATTGAATACGAATAATTCCGGCTTTAGCGTCCCTTTTCCATTTCCGTTTCTTGCAGCCATTTCAGGGTTTTCCGCACTCCTTCACGAAAAGGGGTGATCCGGTAGCCAAGGTCGCGGACAGCCTTTTCACTGGAAGGCATCCAATGGTGCAGGTACCTTTTCATAAAAGAAGGCGTGATGAGGGGAGTCCGGCCGGCAAGGTCGGCCGGCAGGCTGATGATCCGGGCCATGCCGATGAGCAGTGCCCCCGGAACCGGCACCATCACCCTCGGGCGGCCCGATTCCTGTCCCAGAATCTGAAAGAATTCCCTGAAGGAAAGGGTTTCCCCTCCCAGCAGGTAGTTTTCCCCGGGTTTCCCTTTTTCCATGGCCAGAATCATGCCGTTCACCACATCATCAATATATACATAGTTGCCTTTCGGACGGCCGGTACCCGGAAGGATTCTCCATTTTCCCCGCCGGTACCGGTCGATGATACGGGTCACCGAATTGGCATGGTTCAGAATGCCCGGTCCGTATACCCGGGTGGGGTGTACCATAACCCACAGGCCGGCCAGGTCGTCACGTTTTTTTACTTCCAGCTCCATAAGAGCCTTTGATGTTTCATACTTTGTGTGATATACGGCCGGGCGGGGAGATGCTTCGGTAGTTTCCCCCCCCTGCCGGGAGGGCCCGAATACGCCCGCCGTGGAGACAATGACCGTTTTCTTTACCCCCGCCTCCCGGGCTACCTCCAGCACATTCAGGGTTCCCGTGACATTATCCCTGATATGGGCATCCGGGTCGGTGGGCCATACACTGGTATTGGCGGCCAGATGGAACCCTCCGTCGCATCCCGCGACCAGCCTTTGCAGCGCCTCCCTGTCCGACAGATTGCCTTCCACCCATACTACACCGGCCTGAAGACTGGCGGGAATTTTTCCTTTGTCCCTTACCAGTCCACGCAGAAAGTGTCCCCTGGCGGTCAGCTCTTCGGCCAGTTTCTGCCCCGTAAATCCCGTAATGCCGGTAATGAAATATTTCATGATCGTCTTTTTGAAATAAAACGCATGTCAGGATTGGCCCGGATGGCAAAATACTCGGTTGACAGGGCCATGGTGAGATGGGCCAGAAAAGCGGTGAGGATATTGCCGGTGTGCAGGGTCAGCACGCAGATCACCAGTCCGAAGGGGATCGCCCCGGCGGTTTCTTTCCATCCCTTGGGAAGGTGAACCAGGGCATAAAGCCCCACATTTATCCCTACGGCCTGCCAGTACCCGCCGGCTTCGTAAAGAGAAAAAAGCAGGTACCCGCGGAACAGGAATTCGTAGGCCAGCAGATAGGCCGCCCACGACAGGGCATTGAAAAGGAACAGCGGGCTGTTCCATTCGTTTATCCGTATTTGCGGATATTCTTTCCGGTTCCCTGACTGGCGGGCGGAGAGGTATCCCGCGAGAAACATGACCGGGCAAAGCAGCAGGAGGGCGGGCAGGGTGCGTGTCCAGGAAATTGGGCCGGTGCCCGTAGTTTGCGGGATGAAGTGTTTGGCAGCCAGCAGCCAGGCCTGGGGAAGGATGCCGAAAAAGAAAACACCAGCCAGCCGCTGCAGGGCCACCCGCCGGGGATGTCCTGCCGGTGTGGCAGGAAACCATATTTTCATCAGTGGACGGGAAATGACCAGGTAATACAGTGCGAAGGCCACAAGAACCAGAACCACGGGTATGATCATGGACATTATTGTTCAACAGGATCCAAAAATAATGCTTTGCACGGATAGTTCTTGCTTGTTTCCGGTATTTCCTGCATTTTTGTTATCTTGATTATGGAATTCCCGGCTATTTTTCCGGGAAATGTTCCGGAAAGGAAACATGCGGAAGACGATGAAAAAGGAAGAAATAAAAAAACAGATTGAAGCCTGGGTCCGGGAGTTCAAAAAGGCATCCCCGGAAACCATCCTGAATTTTTTTCTGGACCATTACGGGAAGGAGATCGCCTTTGCCAGCAGTCTGGGGGCGGAAGACCAGGTGATTACCCACATGCTGGCCGCGATTAGCCGCGATGCCCGGATATTTACACTCGATACGGGCCGTCTTTTCCCTGAAACCTGTGAAGTGCTGGAAAAAACACGGAAAAAATACGGACTGGAGATCGAGGTATATTTCCCCGACTACCGGGAAGTGGAGAAGATGGTGCGGGAAAGGGGCATCAACCTGTTTTACCGCAGTGTGGAGAACCGGAAGCTGTGTTGCCATATCCGGAAAACCCTGCCCCTGTTGCGGGCCCTGGAGGGCTGCCGCGCCTGGATCACCGGACTGCGAAGGGAACAGGCGGTGACCCGCATATCGGTCATGCCGGTGGAATGGGATGAGAAACACGAAATAGTGAAGGTCAATCCCCTGTTCGGATGGTCGGAGAAACAGGTTTGGGATTACATCCGGGAACACGATATTCCGTACAATGCCCTGCACGACAGGGGATTCCCCAGTATAGGCTGTCAGCCATGCACCCGGGCGGTACAGCCGGGCGAGGACGTACGGGCCGGCCGCTGGTGGTGGGAGCAGCCCGAAAACAGGGAATGCGGGCTACATCCGGGGAAAAAAGAGAATGGGAAAATATAGCGCCGGCTTCGGCTCCGCTCAGCCGGCGTTATGAAAATCCATCAACCTTCCTGTAATTTCAAAAATGCGTTTCATTCATACATTCCGCCGCTTTTTTCCATTTTTCTGTTCTTTCATTTATCAAAGCCTCTTTCTTTTTCTGTTCCAACCCTGCGCCTGTTTTTCCCGGTAAAATGCCGTATCAATTTTTGGGTATTCTTCATAATATACAAGTTTCACCGGCAGCCTTTTCATGGTGTGTTTCTCTCCTTTGCCTGGCTGGTGCTGTGCAAGTCGTAGTTCCCGGTTTTTGGGGTTGCCTGTATAGTAGCTGCCATCGGGGCATTCCGGTATATTCATGTACCCTTTCATCAGGATACCTCATTTTGCTCCTCTCTCCCCCTTCAGTTTGATCCGGTAAAAACCGGTTGGAAGGGTAAGTTACAAAAATTAACCGTTACACAATTTTGAGCATGTGGTGGGGTGGAGTGGCAGTGTGGTTGTGACGGTGTTGTTCCTCCGGGGTAGCCTGTATCGCGGTTATGTCCGGTCCTCCGGCAAACCGGCAGGTTTATCCCTCCGGAATATTAACTACGTAGACAACTACGTAGTTGTCTACGTAGTTGTCTACGTAGTTGCTTGCTGCCCTTAATTTATTCCTGATTTGTGAAAATTTAGTAATACTTGATAATGCAGTCAGATACAAAATGAATGCCTTCGCCGGACGGATTCCGTATTTGCATAGTCTGTATCCTAATTACTCTGGCTTTGACTGAAAAATGGTTACATTTTATGTAAACCTGTTTCAGGGCAAGTCACTCCATTACTCAATCACTCAATCACCCAATTACCCACTTACCAAAATACTATGTCAGATCTTTCCCGTAAAAAGCCTTCTTTCCGGGATAGAAATATTTTTCCCGGGCTATGTGTTCGGGGAAAAGGAAATACTGTACCCTGGCCTCGGTGCACAGTTGCTGCCTGGCATCGTACAAACCGGTATGGATTACCGCCAGCTTTTCTTCCCGTTTATCCAGCCGGGAAACGATGTGCAGCGGCCCCCGGCTCAGGTATACTGGCCTGAGATAACGGACCTCCATGGAGGAGGTGACCCCGGCGGTGCCGGCCTTTACATACACCGTCCAGCTGGCGATTTCATCGAGCAGGGTAGCCTGGATACCGCCGTGCAGTACTCCCACATAACCCTGAAATTCAGGACGGGGCGCCCACTCGGTCACCAGGCCTTCCCCGTTGTCCCAGAATTCCATTTTCAGGCCGGCATCATTGCGTACAGAACAGCCAAAACATGGATTATCAAGGTTGTTGAAGGGATTGATGATCTTTTTTTTCATAACGCGGAATCAAATTTGGGACGATACGCCCGGGTCGGATAGAAATTCGGAAAGGATCCCTGTCAGGTTTTCCGGGCCAATGTTGTCAAGAAATTCCGCTACCGCTTTGACCATGTCTTCCGGTTCTTTTTCCGACTGCAAAATCTCCTTTAAACGTCTCAGCTGCGACACGGTCAGGTGGTTTTCCAGGCACCCGGTCAGGATGCCGGCATCGATGGTTTTCGGTATGGCGGTTTCGCCGGCGTCGCCCAGGGTTTCCAGCTCCATGATGCAGGCTTCCAAAATGGCCTGTCCGGTGCGTTTGCAGCCTTCCAGGGTGGAGGAAGCTCCCAGGGAATCCCTCAAAGCCCAGGAACTCAGGTCGTAATGGATCTTTTCAACTTCCCTGGCCCGCGGATTGCCCGGACCGAATATCCTTTCCAGCAGCAGCTTAGTGGATGTCTTCCAGGCTTCCAGGTTAAAATCACCGGCATACAGATTTTCCATCTGTTTGCGCAGCAACTCGATTTGTTTTTCTGTCATGTTCGTTATCTTTATTGTTCCGTCCCGGCGGGGAAACACCTGCCACATGCCGGGCAGTCAGGTCTGAACAGTAAAAATAACCTTTTTCCCTCAAACGGTCAATATTTCATCCTTCATACTTTATCCTTCATACTTCTTAACTCTTTCCTCCTTCTTCTGATATCCAACAGGGAAAAAGCCATGATCACCATGCCCAGCAACGAGGTCATCACAGCCGCAAAAACGCCAGCTGCGGTAATGGTATTCCAGATGATATAAATGTGATATATCCCGTAAGCAGAGCCTATAATCATCATGATCCCGAAACCCAGGGTAAGATAATTCGCACCGATGGAAAGCAGGCTGGAGGTACGGTACAGGGGTGACTGACGGAACTCCTCATACCTTTGACGGGCATAGCGTGCAGCCCGTGCCCTGGCTTTTGCCCGTTCCCTTTCCATCCATTGCCTCAGGATATCATCCATCTCGGCCGTGCTGATGCCGTCACGCACTATTTTCTCCCGGGGGGTGTTGAATTTCCTGACAAAAAATTCATAAGCTTCATTTACTTCGATGAACCGGTCGGGGGCATCCGGATCGGGATTGATATCGGGATGGAATTCCTTGGCTTTTTCCCGGTATGCCTGTTTGATATCGACCAGACTGCACCCCGGCCGTACACCCAGAATACGGTAGTAAGCAGATTGAAGATGAATGGATCCGGCCATAATGTGCTAACTTGTAGTAAATGTAAGATTTTTGCGGGAAATGTCTTACATTTATTGACTGCTGAACTGAAGCTTCATGGAAAAGGAGATCAAAACCGGAAAGATTCCTGTCATGCTCTGGACAACAGAGGTGGAGCCGGGAGCCATGGACCAGATCAGAAACCTGTCGAATTTTCCCTTCGCTTTTCATCATGTTGCCATTATGCCCGATTGCCACCAGGGCTACGGGATGCCGATCGGCGGGGTGATGGCCACCCGTGGCGTGATTGTTCCCAATGCCGTGGGGGTGGATATCGGATGTGGCATGTCGGCGGCAGCCACCAGCCTTACCCACATTGAAATGCCCGTGCTGAAAGAGATTATGTCGGCCGTCCGCCGGCATATTCCCCTGGGTTTCAAGCACCATGAGAAACCCCGGCCGAAGGAGCTGATGCCCGATCCGGGCGGGAAAGGAGACTGGGAAAAAGACATGCCGGTGGTGGCCAGGGAGTATCGCAACGCTCTGTACCAGCTGGGTACCCTGGGAGGAGGGAATCATTTCATTGAATTTCAGAAGGGAAGTGACGGCAGGATCTGGGTTATGGTCCATTCGGGCAGCCGGAACATCGGCAAGCAGGTGGCCGACCACTACAACCGGCTGGCCATTACACTGAATGAGAAATGGAAATCACCCGTTCCGAAAAGCTGGCAGCTTGCCTGCCTTCCGGAAGACCATAAAGAAGGGCAGAAGTACATCAGGGAAATGAACTACTGCATTGCCTTTGCCTTTGCCAGCCGGCGCCTGATGGTGGAAACCATCCTGGGGATCATGAAGGATATCTTTGGCCGGGACTTTTCGCATGATCCCCTCATCAACATCGCTCACAATTTTGCCTCTCTGGAGGAACATTTCGGCGAACGGGTGTGGGTTCACCGGAAAGGCGCCACACAGGCCCGCCGGGGACAAACCGGCATTGTTCCCGGCTCGCAGGGAAGCGTAAGCTATATTGTGGAAGGGCTGGGGAATCCTTCCAGCTTCGAAAGCTGTTCGCACGGGGCCGGCCGGGTAATGGGCCGTAGAGAAGCCATGCGGAAGCTTGACCTCGATACGGTAAAAAAAGAAATGGACAGCCGGAATATTATTCATTCCATCCGGTCGCGCAGGGACCTGGATGAAGCTCCCCATGCATACAAGGATATCCGGCAGGTGATGGAAGAACAGTCAGACCTGGTGAAGATCAGAACAGAGCTCCAGCCGCTGGCGGTGATCAAAGGCTGAAGCCTGTGATGGCTTTAAACATATTGCAGCCTGCCTCCGGGAAATGAAAAATTCATTACCTTGCCGCTCATTATTTTTTTTAAACTGTTGTATTCCAATTCAAATCTCATGAAAAATCGTTTGACTTATTTACTGATCACCCTGGTGTTCACTGGGATGAGACCGTCAATGCAGGCTCAATACAATCCACAGTTATCGGATTTTGGCAAGATGTGGCCTTTTGAATATGTTCCGGCAGAACAATTCAGTGAAACCTATCAGTTCCAGGCCGGCGGGGAATGGCTGGATGATGTACGTATGGCGGCCCTGCAATTTGCAAACTGGTGTTCGGCTTCCTTTGTTTCGCCCGACGGGCTGATCCTGACCAACCACCACTGTTCCCGTATGGTGCTGGAGCGGATTATGAAAGAAGGAGAAGATTTCGATGCCCACGGCTTCTATGCCGCCGATACGGCCGCCGAGCGCCGTACGCCGGGATTATGGGTAAGGCAGCTGGTAAAGATCATGGATGTGAGTGACCGGGTGATGCAGGCTACCAGTGGTGCGGAAACCGACGAGGAAATGATTTCCCTGCGTGATTCGGCCATCTATGCCGTTATGGAAGAAGTGTCGGAACAGGAAGACTGGGAAAACCTGGAAATTGAACCCGTTCTGTACTACAGCGGAGTGAAAATATCGCTTTATGGGTACAAAAGGTACGACGACATCCGGCTGGTCATGATCCCGGAGCTGCAGGCGGCCTATTTCGGCGGCGACCCCGACAATTTTACCTATCCGCGCTACAACCTGGATTTCACTTTGTGGAGGGCATATGAAGACGGTAAACCGGTGAACTCGTCGGGTTTTTATTATGCTTTTAACCCCGACGGCGTTCAGGACGGCGAGCCCATTTTTGTGGTGGGGAACCCGGGGAGAACCGAAAGATACCGTACCATAGCCCAGTATGAATATGACCGCGATTACCGGTATCGGATCCAGCTCGAGTGGATGAAAACCAATTACAGGGAACTGGAGAAGCAATTTGAAGAATCGGGCGACCGCGCCCTGCAGGAGCAAATGTTCATGATATCAAACTCCATCAAGGCCATCCAGGGGATTATCGACGGATTGTACAATGAAGAGCTGATGGACAGGAAACGGCAGATGGAAAACTACATCCGCCGGAAGGTAACAGATGCCGGAGGTGAAGATTACTGGGAGCAACTGGCCCGGGAATACCGGAAGATCTCCCCCGAAATGATGGAAGTGCTGCTGCTCGGCCCGCAGTCGGGGAACAGCGGCACGGTTTTAATGGCCTATGCCCTGGATGCCTATCTCGAGGCGCTGGAGGATGAAGAGGCCGATACTTCGGAACTCAGGCACTTCAGGGAAATGCTGCCGAGGATAGCGGAATCGCTTTCTTCCGGGGAAGAAAAAACAAACCTTACCAACCTGCTGGTTTTCATGGAGCGGTATGCCGATGACGACGATGACTATGTGGCAGCCATTCTCGATGGGGACACTCCGGAACAGGCGGCCGAAAGGATCCTGAAAGAAACTCTTTTCACCCGTGAGAAAAAAATGGAACGGTTCCTGAAATGGGATGCGGAAAAGATCAGGAAAAAAGATGATCCGGTCATACTTATGGCCATGACCCTGGTTCCCGAATACGTCCGGTCAAGCGCCATCATGAACGGCAATGTGGACATTCGCCGGGCCCTGGAAAATAAGATTGCCCGGGAGATGTTCGGGGTGTTTGGGCTGAAGCTGCCTCCCGATGCCACGGGGACGCTGCGCATCAGCGACGGCCGGGTCAGCGGATATACTTACAATGGAACGGAAGCTCCGTACAAAACCCATTTTTTCGGAATGTACGACCGGTTTTATTCTTTCAACGGGGAATATCCCTGGATTCTTCCCGAAAGGTGGCAGGATCCCCCCGTGCAATTGCTGAAGGAACCCCTGAATTTCGTATCTACCGTCGATATTATCGGGGGCAACTCGGGCAGTGCCATGATCAACCGGAACAAAGAACTGGTAGGGCTGGTATTCGACGGGAATATCGAGTCGCTGCCGGGGAATTTTATTTATGACGAAGAAGTAAACCGTGCCGTAGGGGTGCATGCCGGGGGTATTGTGGCGGCTCTGCGCCACCTGTACGGAGCTGACAGAATCCTGGCCGAACTGGGCGTGGAATAAAGCGGTATTCTGTTTGGGAGATTGATCATGAAGCAGGCCGGGGAATCCGGCCTGCTTTTGTTGGTTCATACGATTCCGGCAAAGCCCATGAACGCCATGGCCAGAAGGCCGGCCACAATAAAGGCGATTGGTACTCCCTGGAGCGCCTTCGGTACATTCACCATGCTCAGATGTTCCCTGATGCCTGAGAACAGGATCAGGGCCAGTCCGAACCCGATGGCATTGGCTATGCCGAACACCACGCTTTCCAGCAGGTTATATTCATTTTGCTGGGCCAGAATAGCTACCCCCAGAATGGCGCAGTTGGTGGTGATCAGGGGAAGAAATATCCCCAGGGCCTGGTACAGGGGCGGACTCACTTTTTTCAGGATGATTTCCACGAGCTGCACCAGGGAGGCGATGACCAGAATAAAGGTAATGGTTTGCATGAAGGCTATCCCGAAAGGGTTCAGGATGTAGACCTGGAGCAGGTAGGTCACCAGGGTGGCAATGGTCATGACAAAAGCTACGGCCCCGCTCATTCCCAGGGCGGTGCTGACCCTGCCCGACACCCCGATGAAGGGGCAGATACCCAGGAACCGGGTCAGAACGATGTTGTTGACAAATACGGCCGATATGATGATGATCACATATTCCATGGCAGGATCGGATTAGGTGGTTTTTTCTTTGATCTTGTTCATGATCACGATAAGGTATCCCAGGGCGATGAATGCGCCCGGAGGCAGGATGAACAGCAGGATGCCGTCGCCGGCAATGAATTTGAGCCCGAACAGCGACCCGCTACCCAGTATCTCGCGCACCGCTCCCAGCAGGGTCAGAGCAAAGGCGAAACCCAGCCCCATGCCCAGTCCGTCCAATGCGGAGGTAAGCAGGTTGTTCTTTGAGGCGAAAGCTTCGGCACGGCCCAGAATGACGCAGTTGACCACGATAAGGGGAATGAACAGTCCCAGCTGCTCGAACAGGGTGGGCAGGTATGCCTGCATAGTGAGCTCCACGATTGTTACGAATGAGGCAATCACCACAATGTAGGTGGGGATCCTGACCTTGTCGGGTATCAGCGATTTGATGAGCGATACCACAATATTCGACATAAACAGGACAAAGGTGGTGGCCAGACCCATTCCCAGCCCGTTGATGGCGGTGCTGGTCACCCCCAGGGTGGGGCACAGCCCGAGGAAAAGCACGAAAACGGCGTTTTCTTTTATAAACCCTTTACTGAAATTTTTCCACTGGTTCATTGGTTACCTCCTTCCTTAAAGGCCTGGTAGGCGCGGTTAACGGCGTCACAGAAAGCGCGGGATGATATGGTGGAGGCCGTGATGGCATCCACATCCCCGCCGTCTTTGGTGACCTTTAACTGAAAATTATCGGGGTGTTTCCCGAAAAACTGTGAGCTCCACGATTTTCCGGTTTTCTTGTCGAACGATTTTTCCTGTTCCATTTTATCTCCCAGTCCGGGAGTTTCTTTATGCTCCAGTACTACAATGTTATTGATGGTGCCGTCGGGTAAAAACCCTACCATCAGCCAGATATATCCGCTGAAGCCCTGTTTGCTGAATGTCTGAACGGCCGTTCCCACCCATTCGCCGTCTTTCCGTCCGGGATACAGGTACACACTGTCGCCGTCCATAGCCATGGCCTTAACTTCCGATCCGGGATTATTGTCGAATTCTGGTAATGCCTGTTCAATGGCTGAAATTCTTTTGGCTTCCCGGGCGGCGGCAATGGGCCCTTTGGTGAACTCGTAAACGAATCCCAGGGCGGTGGATGCCACAGCCGTCACCACCAGCAGGGTGAGCACCATATTCAGCAGGGTGGATTCCTTCTTAGCCATGTTGCACCTCCTCTCCGAATCGTTTGGGTTTGAACCAGGAATTGATCAGGGGAACGAATGCGTTCATAATCAGAATGGCGAACTGCACTCCTTCGGGGTACGACCCGAACCTGCGGATCAGCACCGTGATTACCCCGATGCCTATCCCGAACACCACCATTCCCTTTTTGGTCATGGGTGAGGTCACATAATCGGTAGCCATGTAAATGGCACCCAGCATTACCCCCCCGGTCAGCAGGTGGAACAACGGATCGGCATTCGATTCGGGGTTGGCCAGCCACAGGATACCGGTGAATACGAAAACCGTTCCCAGGATGGTAAGGGGAATAACTGGGGGAATGATTTTTTTGACCACCATATAGATAAATCCCAGTAACAGGGCGATGGCGGCCACTTCACCCATCGATCCGTTCATATTTCCGTAGAACAATTGCATATGCGAGGGGATCTCCTCCATCAGCGGGGGCACCTGCTGGTTGTTCAGCAGACCCTCCTTGATCATTCCCAGCGGGGTAGCTCCTGTGGCTGCATCAACAAGTTTCGTTTTGAATCCCATGGGCAGCGGCCAACTGGTGAGCTGCACGGGAAAGGAAATGAACAGGAAAACCCGGCCCACCAGGGCGGGATTGAAGGGATTGTTCCCCAGTCCTCCGAAACTCATTTTCCCCACCCCGATAGCTATCAGAGCTCCCAGCGCCACCAGCCACAGGGGGATGGTGGCGGGAAGGCAGAAAGCCAACAGCACACCGGTTACCACGGCCGAGCCGTCGTTCACGGTGGGAGGCACCTTCATAATGAACCGCTGAATAAGGTATTCAAAGAGCACACATGACAAAACGGAGGTGGCGGTTACCAGAATGGCCCCGAGTCCGAAGTAAAGGATTGAAAGCACAAAAGCCGGCACCAGGGAGATGATCACTCCCCACATGAGCCTGGGCACGGAATTCTCCCCGTGAATGTGCGGGGAGTAGGATACTCTGAGCAGTTTGTCCATTATTTCTTTCTCGATCTTATCAATTGATTAACCTGAGCTTTGCCCAGCCTGATATAATCAAGCAGGGGGCGGTTCGAAGGGCAGATATAACTGCATGAACCGCATTCTATGCAATCCATGACATGTTCTTTTTCCATTCTTTCGGTCATTTCCTTTTCCGAAAGGGTCATGAGGAGGTAGGGCTCCAGTCCCATGGGGCACACGAAGATACACCTGCTGCAACGGATGCAGGGCAGCACCGGTTTCCTTACCGACATGCTTTCCGGAAGGATCAGAATGCCCGAGGTTCCTTTGGTGACCGGCACACGGAGCGAGTTAAGAGCTTTGCCCATCATGGGACCGCCGCTGATGATCTTTCCCGTATCCTCGGGCAGTCCTCCGGCGGCTTCTATCAGGTGGTTTACCGGGGTACCGGTTCTGACAAGGAAATTGGACGGGTTTTTTACGGAAGGACCCGTGACGGTTACTACTCTTTCGATCAGGGGCTTGTTTTTCTGCAGCGCTTCGTACACGGCAAAGGCAGTACCCACGTTATGTACCACGGTTCCCACATCGATGGGCAGCCCCCCCGAGGGCACTTCCCTTCCGGTGAGGGCCTTGATGAGCTGTTTTTCACCGCCCTGGGGATATTTTACCTTCAGAGGGACCACGGATATGCCTTTTTCTCCCAGGCACAGTCCTGAAAGGTGTTCAATGGCATCGGGCTTATTGTTTTCTATTCCGATCAGGGCTTTTTCCACCTGCAGGGCTTTCATGATGAGGCGGATCCCCACCAGCAGCTCTTCTCCTTTTTCCAGCATCAGCCGGTGGTCGGAGGTTAGCCAGGGTTCACATTCCACCCCGTTAATGATCAGGAGTTCCACTTTCTTGCCCCGGGGAACGCTCATCTTCACATGAGAGGGGAAAGTGGCTCCCCCCATCCCCACGATCCCGGCTTCTTTCACTTTTTCAATGATCTCCTCCACGCTGAGGTCAAATTCCTTTATCAGACCGGGAGTTGTTATGATTTCCGGCATCCATTCGTCTTCCTCCACCTGAATGGTGACGGCGGGCCGGCGGTATCCTCCGGCATCCATCACATCTTCCAGCTTGACTACTTTTCCGGTAACGGAAGAATGAATATTGGCCGAAACAAATCCTTCGCTCCGGGCGATCAACTGGCCGGTTTTTACCCGGTCGTTCTTCTGAACGAGCGGAACGGGCGGGGCGCCGATATGCTGTGACAGTGGAATGGAAACCGTTTGAGGCAGGGGCAGGCTTTCGATGGGCCGGGAAGCCGACAGCTTGTTTTCCGGCGGATGAACCCCTCCTTTTACAAAGGTTTTTAACACGGTGCGTCTGTTTTATTTATTTGACGAATTCGATTCTTTATCCTTATTGCTTTCTTCTATGCTTTCCTTTTGCTCACTCCCGGATGCCGCCACTTTTTCTTCTTTCCCGATGCCTCCTTTTGCATCCTGTTTCCCCTTTTTTTCCTGTTTTTCCTGTCCTTTCACCACCATTTTCTTTTCCGGGAAATTGATTTCCAGAATGGAATTGGTGGGGCAAACAGGGACACACTTGCGGCAGAGCCGGCATTTTTCAGCATCAATGTAGGCCAGGTTATTTTCCAGGGTGATGGCATCGAAGGGGCAAACCTTTACGCAGGCACCGCAACCGATGCAGGCCACCTTGCAGTTTTTCCGGGCAACGGCTCCCTTCTCTTCATTGATGCAGCATACGAATATTTTCCGGTCTTTCGGGTTCTTTTTCCTGAGTTCGATGATATCGCGCGGACAGGCTTCCACACAGGCTCCGCAGGCGGTACATTTATCGTCGATAACCAGCGGCAGGTTGGTTTTCGGGTCCATGTATATGGCATCGAAGGTGCAGGCTTCCACGCAATCGCCGTATCCCAGGCATCCGTACGGACAATCCGATTCGCCCATGTACAGGGCATGGGAAATGGCGCATGTTATCGGACCGTCGTACACACTGGTTTTCGGCCGGTGCTCGGGTGACCCGTTGCAGCGGACCACGGCTACCAGGGGAGCCTTGGTAACGGCTTCACGCCCCAGTATTTCGGCCACTTTTGCCATGACTTCGTTTCCCCCTACCGGGCAGAAGAGCCCTTCGAATGAATCGGATTTAACAAGGGCTTCGGCGAAATTCCGGCATCCCGGGTATCCGCATCCTCCGCAGTTGGCGGCCGGCAGGACTTCTTCCACTGCATCTATCCGGGGGTCTTCGTGTACCCTGAACTTCCGGGCCACGAAATAGAGTATCAGGGCCGCTGCAGTGCCGATGGCACTCAGGGTAATGACGGTAATGAAAATGATCGAGTTCATGTGGTCATTTCGTTTAGGTAAACCTGGACACTGAGAAGTTGAACACCCTGTCTATCCGTTTTCTCAGCAGATACAGGATCAGGTAATACGGCACCAGCACCGACAGGGCCAACAGGCCGGCCAGCCATTCACGGGCGCTGCCGGCGGTAAGGACCACCAGGCAGAGCAGCACCAGCAGGAAGGGTAAAATATAGCTGTAAAAAAGGGCTTTCAGCCCGAGCGATTCGGTGATCATCACACGTACCTGTTCCCCCGGATGAAAATTTCCCTGCCATTGCCTGATGGTGATCTCTTTTTCGCGGGAACTTCCGGCTCCGCAAATCTCCCGGGCATGGCATGCGGAACAGGCCGGTTCGGACAGGATTCTGATCTTCATGCCTTCCGGGCCTATTTCCCTGACAATGCCAGAATGTTCAATCATTTCGGCCATCTCAAAAATGCTTCTGATCCCTGCATAAAAAGCACAAATTTATAGCAGGCGCAGATTTTTCTGCCTGCTTTTTGTCAGGTTTTGGATAAGGGAATCCAATTTATTATGATTTTAAATAAGCTGAAAACAACCGGTATATTCTGGCTGAAAAGGTGTTCCGCCACCCTTCCGTTTATGTGTCGTGTTTCAGCTGATCATGCTCCAGTTCATATATTCCTTCTGGTTCCTGCGAAGGGTTTCAAGCAGCACCCTGTTTTCCGGAGAGCTAAGTTCCGGGTCTTTGGCCAGTATTTTCTCCGCCGTATCGCGAGCGTACTGCAGAAGCTGCCCGTCTTTGCCCAGGTCGGCGATCCGCAGAGTAAAGGGGATGCCGCTCTGCTGGGTTCCTTCGAGGTCTCCCGGGCCTCTGAGCTTCAGATCGGCTTCGGCAATGACAAATCCGTCGTTGGTTCTTACCATGGTCTCGATCCGCATCCGTGCCTCCCGGCTCAATTCATATGAAGTCATCAGAATGCAGTATGACTGGTCGGCACCCCGGCCCACCCGGCCCCGGAGCTGGTGGAGCTGGGAAAGCCCGAACCGTTCGGCGCTTTCAATCACCATGACACTGGCATTGGGCACATCCACCCCCACTTCGATCACAGTGGTAGCAACCATGATGTGGGTTCTTCCCGCAATAAAATGGTTCATGGCTTTGTCCTTTTCCGCCGGCTTCATTCTGCCGTGCACCACGCTCACCGCATAATCGGGTGGGGGGAAGGCCCTGCATATGCTTTCGTAACCGTCTTCCAGGTCCTTGTAGTCCATTTTTTCCGATTCCTTGATCAGGGGATATACCACATATACCTGGCGGCCTTCGGCAATTTGCTTTTTCAGGAATCCGAACATTCTGAGCCGCTGGGAATCATAATAATGCACCGTTTTAACCGGTTTTCTTCCGGGCGGAAGCTCGTCGATCACCGAAATGTCGAGGTCGCCGTACAGGGTCATGGCCAGGGTGCGGGGGATGGGGGTGGCTGTCATGACCAGCACATGGGGCGGGCGTTCGTTCTTTTTCCACAGGCTGGCGCGTTGGGCAACCCCGAACCGGTGCTGTTCATCGATCACGGCCAGTCCCAGGCGGCTGAACCGGACGGTTTCTTCGATCAGGGCATGGGTGCCCACCAGGATATCGGTTTTTCCAGAAATCAGGTCCTCCTGAATGGTTTTCCGGTCTTTTTTCCGGGTCGATCCCGTCAGCAGGTCGACCTGCACATTCATGTTTTCAAGGAAACTCTTCAGGGTACGGTAATGCTGAGTGGCCAGGATCTCGGTGGGGGCCATCAGGCACGACTGGAAACCGTTGTCCCGGGCGATCAGCATGTTCATCAGGGCCACCAGGGTTTTGCCGCTGCCCACATCTCCCTGCAGCAACCGGTTCATCTGCCTGCCCGAACCCAGATCCTTCCTGATCTCTCTGATCACCCTCTTCTGTGCTTTTGTCAGTTCAAAAGGAAGGTGTTTTTTGTAGAATTCATTGAGGGAGTCCCCCACCCGGGAGAACACGAACCCTTCGGTGTTCTGTGTCCTGATTTTCCGCGACTGCAGCAGACTGAGCTGGATGAGAAAAAGTTCTTCGAATTTCAGCCGGTAACGGGCCCGGCTGAGCAGGCGGGGAGACTCCGGGAAATGGATATTCAACAGAGCTTCGCGCAGGGGAATCAGGCCCATTTCTTCCAGCAGGTAGGACGGAAGGGTTTCCTGTATATCCTGCCCTATCTGTTCAAACAGATTGTTCATCAGTTTCTGTATGGTTTTGGAACTGATGAAGTTGTTTTTCAGTTTTTCGGTCGTGCTGTAAAAAGGCTGCAGGGCCCGGGTCAGGCTTTTATCGTATGCCGAGGCTTCTTCCACCTCGGGATGTACCAGGTTGATCTGGCGGTTGAACACGGTGGGTTTGCCGAACAGTACATATTCCCTGTCGGTTTGGTAGGCATTCTGTATCCAGCGGAGCCCCCGGAACCATACCACCTCCAGGCTACCTGTTTCATCGGCAAACCGGGCTACGAATCTTTTGCGCCGGGGGTCACCGGCAAACCCGAACCGGGTGAACCGGCCTCTGATCTGTACATGGGGCAGGTCGGGATGAATTTCCGAAATTTTGTAGAAACGGGTCCTGTCGGCATATTTGTAGGGGTAATAATACAGGAGGTCGGCAAAGGTGCGTATATTCAGCTCCTTTTCCAGCCATTCGGCCCGTTTCGGGCCCACTCCCGGAAGGTATTTGATATCCCTCTGGTAGAGGTTTTGCATGCGATTGGGTTTGCGGCAATAAATATCGAAAAATATCTTTACGGAAAAAAGTAATTTTGCTGGCGGTTTACCCCTTTCCCCAATAGGGAAAACAGGAAGCATCGGTATGTTTGAACGAACTGTCTGGCATGGATGGAATTATCTGAAGTACTTGCTTTTCAGCAGGCACCGGTACGGCCATGGTATTCATTCCCCTTTTCTGTTTGATCTGATCACCCGGGTGCTGAACGACAAAAAAAAGTACCCCGAATACAAAAAAATTGAGTCGTTGTGGAATAAAACCGGGGGGGAAACGGGTCTTATGATTACGGATGATCGCGGAGCGGGTTCTTCTTATGGGAAACACCTGACGATCAGAACCGGGAAAATGCTCAGGAGGATGGGGGTGGACCGGAAAACGGGGAGATTGTTGTTCAGGCTGGTGAAGTATTTCGGTCCGCGTTCCCTGCTTGAACTGGGGACCGGGGGGGGGATCAGCACCCTTTACCTGGCGGCGGCTTCGGGAGAGATCCCTTTTTATACCGTGGAAGGGCGTGAGGAGCTGGCAGAACTGGCGAAAAGGAATCTGGAGCGGGCGGGTTACGGATTTGTACAGGTGATGACGGGGGATTTTGACGAAAAGCTGCCGGGATTGCTCGAAAAAATGGGTACGGTAGATTTCGCTTTTATCGACGGAAACCACCGGGAGGAAGCCACTCTGAAATATTTTGATGCCATAACAGGCCGGAGCGGAGAGGAAAGCGTTCTTGTTTTTGATGATATTTACTGGAGCAGGGCTATGACCCGGGCGTGGAAAAAAATCATTGCCGATCCGAGAGTTACCCTGAGCCTTGACCTGTTCAGGGCAGGGGTGGTGTTCCTGCGGAAGGGATTGCCGGGAGAGCATGTCAGGATCAGGTTCTGATCCTGTGCTTTCTGTTTTTTTATTACATATGTTTCGATTATTTTCGTAAACTCAAAATACACAGAAAAATGGAAAAACTGATCCATCTGATTGATCTGGTAAAAGACTATCATATCGGGACCATCGTGGTGAAGGCGCTGCAATCGATCACTCTGGAAATCAAAAAGAACGAATATGTGGCCATCATGGGCCCTTCCGGAAGCGGAAAATCTACCCTGATGAATATTCTGGGATGCCTCGATACCCCTACCTCGGGTTCCTATTTTCTGAACGGGAAAGACGTGAGCCAGATGGACGATAACCGGCTGGCCGAGATCAGAAACCGGGAAATAGGTTTCGTATTTCAAACATTTAATCTCCTTCCGCGTTATACTGCATTGGAAAATGTCACGCTTCCGCTGATTTATGCCGGGATATCGCGTTCCGAGCGGGAGAAGAGAGCTCTTGAGGTGATGGAGAGTGTGGGTCTTAGCGACCGGGTCAGCCACCGGCCCACCGAATTATCGGGGGGTCAGCGCCAGCGGGTTGCCGTGGCCAGGGCCCTGGTGAATCATCCGTCTATTATTCTGGCCGATGAGCCCACCGGAAACCTGGATTCAAAGACCTCGGTAGACATCATGAATCTCTTTGACGAAATCCATGCCCTGGGGAACACGGTGATCGTGGTAACCCACGAAGAAGATATCGCCCGGCACGCCGACCGCATCATCCGGCTGATGGACGGTTACATCGAATCGGACCAGCCCAATGCGCGTATGAAAAAGGGGAAGGCATAAAATCTCAGGAAATGAAAATTTATACCAGAACCGGCGATAAGGGGATGACTTCTCTCATCGGCGGAAAACGTGTGCCCAAACATCATGAACGGATTGAAGCATACGGAACCATCGATGAACTGATATCGTGGCTGGGACTGATCAGGGATCAGGATATCCGTGAAGACCACAGGAAGGATCTTCTGCGCATACAGGACCGGCTCATGACCTGTGCTTCCTTCCTGGCTGCTGACTGTGATGATTGCGGGCGGCCACTCCCACGGATTGAAGCGGGTGATATTGCTTTTCTGGAAGAACGGATCGATGCCATGGAAGAAACCCTTCCTTCCCTTTCTTCTTTCATTCTTCCCGGCGGGCATCCGGTGGTGTCGTATACCCACATTACCAGGAATGTGTGCCGGAGGGCCGAAAGAAATGCCGGCCGGCTGGGCGCCGGTATCAAAGACCTTGACCGGGTGATGTCCTATCTGAACCGGTTATCCGATTATTTATTCGTGTTATCCAGGAAATTATCTTCCGAAATGGGCGCGGATGAAATTCCATGGTCTCCGGGCTTGTAATTAAGAATTTTTTATTTATATATTTGCAGGCTTTTAACGCGACCGGTTAAGAACTATGTAAAACAAATTGATCCTGCTATATGTATTGGACCTTAGAACTGGCATCAAAGCTGGAAGATGCTCCCTGGCCGGCCACGAAAGACGAGTTGATTGATTATGCCATCCGGTCGGGAGCTCCCCTGGAGGTGATTGAGAATCTTCAGGAAATAGAGGATGAGGGAGATATCTACGAAAGTATTGAGGATATCTGGCCCGATTATCCCAGCAAGGATGATTTCTTTTTTAACGAAGACGAATATTAATTCCGTTAGGTGAACGGGGGCATGTAGCCCCCGTTTTTTTACCTGTTTCTCCTGAAAAGGTCGTTTTTATCAACAGGCCGGAGTTTTTCGGCCCACTGGAATCCTTTTAATATCATTTCTTCCGGCCTGACCTGGAAGGGTGGGGTAAATGTACCCTCGGGTGAGTTAAGAAAGCGTATTTTCCGCACTTTCCCTTTTTCCACCCGGATTTCTATATTACTGCAAACCGCCTTATTCACACCGATAATGCCGGCTTCATCCCTGGCATAATATATTGATTCGCCGTTACCGGTTACTCTGATCAGATACAGCTGCCCTTCCCTGAAAAACCCAGTCATATCTTTACCCTTGATCTGGTTGAACCGGACGGAATCTTCCTGCGAAATGATGAAGGAAGACCGGTTCAGTTCCATGCGGTCGAGTTTCCGGTCACGGGTCATGATCTGGATGTATTCAGCAGTAAGTTGATTTTCGTCCGACCAGATGATGGGTTTGTGATACATCCTGATCACCGAGTCGGAAAAGGAGTAGGCCAGGGAGTCGCAAACAGCCTGAAAATCAGATCTGTACATTCGTACATTATGAAAAGCCCTGAGCAGGCGGTTTTGCAGACTATCGGTTGCCGAGGTCAGGGTATCGGCATGCAGGTACAGGGTATCGGTTTCCGAGAACTGGATAAACAGGGCGGAATCAGTGACCAGGGAGCTTTCCGGTTCTTCGAAGTATTCCGCATAGTGTCCCCTGAGGATGATATTTTCTGTCGTGTCGTTGATCTCAATATTTCCTATGGCTTTCCCGAATCCGTTTCCGCGGTCGTAGAACAGACTGTCTCCCCGGATGATTTGCTCGCTGGTACTGATAAAGGCATTCTGATTGAATTGCGAGAGCTCCAGGTCCAGGTTGTACCAACCGTTTTCACAGTAAATATCAAGATCTTCCCCGCGAATGATGGTGGGACTCATAAAATATGCCGTGGCATAACGGCTATCGTACTTCAGGGTGTCGCAGTGGATGGTGTAATCGGGATTGACCATAACCACACTGTCACTGTAATAGAATATCTCATCGTTGGCATAATAATAACCCCGTTTGCTGGTAAGCACGTTTTCCTTGTTCTCCATGCGACCCCCGTTAAAATAGTATCCTATATTGGTGTTCATGTTGAAATCCAGATGGTCGGTTTTCAGTTCCGACTTCCTGTCGCGCAGCACCACATTATTCCTTACCTTCGCCACCCTGGTATCTCCTCTGTAGGTCAACTGGTCGCCGTACAGTTGCAGGGTATCGCCCTGGTTGACACGAATATTTCCGAAGGCACGTACCTCGTTGTCCCGGTCATACAGGTGGGCCGAATCGCAGAACATGATCACCTCTTCGTGCCGGAGCCTCACATTGCCCACCAGCCGCTTGAAATTTTCTCCCATACGCCGGTCGAACTGAAGGGTTTCCGAGTACAGGATATCGATGCGTGTTTTTTCCTGAGCCTGCAGGGTGCCAACGGTCAGCAACAGCCATGCCGGGAGCGTCCTGATGAAAAGCTTCAGGCAGCGGCTGAATAGTCCGGCTCTGCAGAGAAGCCGGTCCGGTTCGGGGTCAGGTATAATCACTGGCTTTCGCTGATCCATCCTTTGATGGTGAAATCACAGTCGCGGAAAGACGGATCAATCCTGATATAGGTTTCGGCAATCCTATCCCTGACCCACTGGTTCAGAAGACGGCTTTTCTTTTCTGACAGCGCCATATTCTGGATGAGGGAATAATCCAGGTCCAGGTTGGCCCGGTGGGCAGGGATAATTCGGGTTATCTGGATGATCTTGTATATTTTCCTTCCGGTTTCATCGGTGGCTTCAAATGGATCGGATACTTCTCCCGGCTTCAGGTTTTGTATGATCTGCCGGGTGGGACGATCGAATTCTTCCAGGGTAAAACGGGTGGTTCCGGTTGACTGGTTTACCATAATGCCTCCGCTCAGGCGGGTGTCTTCATCATCGGAGAGAAAGCGGGCTGCTGTTTCAAACGGGATGGAATCCATCCGGATCCTCGATGCCAGGCTGTCGAGAACGGCAATGGCTTTCTGGCTTGCTTCTTCAGAGGCTCTGGGTTTCATTAATATATGTCTTACATTTACTTGTTCTCCCCTCCGTTCGATGAGCTGGATGATATGGTACCCGAACTCGGTTTCCACAATTTGTGATACCTGGTTTTGTTTCAAACTGAAAGCCACATCGGCAAATTCCTTGACCAGTGATCCCCGGCTGGTGAATCCCAGTTCCCCGCCTTTCATGGCGGTACCCGGATCTTCCGAATACAGGATGGCCAGGGTGGAAAAGTTTTCGCCCTGGACGATCCGTTCCCTCAGTTCCAGCAGCCTTTCTTTTACTTCAAAAATGGCTTCCTCACTGATCCTGGGGTTCTTTACAATCTGTCTTATTTCATATTGTTCAGGAATTTCCGGTATGCTGTCGGCCGGCAACCGTTTATAGTAATCCCTCACTTCCGAAGGGACCACGCTGATATCGTTTGAAAGTTCCGCCTGCATTCTCTGTGTCAGCAGCTGATCGCGGATCACTTCCCTGAAGGTTTCCTTGATCTCCAGAAGGGATTTATTGTAATATTCCTCCAGTCGTTCCTGGGAGCCGATCTGGTTGATAAATATCTGAAGACGCCGGTTCAGTTCATTTTCCACCTCGGCCGGGGTGACCTCGATACTGTCAACCATGGCCTGGTTCAGGAAAAGCCTCTGCACCAGAAGGTCTTCGAAAATCTCACATTTCATTTGCCGGGCATTTCCGGTATATCCCTGGGCCTGCATTTGATAATACTGGTTCTCGATATCCGATTGCAGGATAATATTGTCGCCTACTATTCCCACGATTTGATCGACCATGATTTCCTGGGCGAATATTCCGGCAGGAAAGATCAACAACATTAACGATTTTAGAAATAATGCGCGCAAAACGGTTTTCATGTTCATGGTGTAAAAATCTCAAATTCGTTTCTTGTCAGTCCTTCGTTATACACTGAGTTTTCCAGTTCCCTGATGAATGTTACTTTTCTTTTGTTCAGAATGATGTTCCTGATGCGTTTGTCAACAAATTCCACAGGGGCTTCCGAACCTGCCAGCTGGTAATCCCTGATGGCAACAAAATAATGATATGATGAATCACGCATTTCAATGGATGTGTTATATCGAAGGAATAATTCTTCGTTGCTGATCTCTCCCGGAAGCTGATTCAGTATTCCCCTGAAAGCAATCCAGTCGTCATCGAAATGATCAAACTTGCTGGCATACTGATAACAATAGCTTTCAAGGGCATTCTGGTCTTCCTTGTCCTCCGATCGGTACCAGGTTCTTACCCTTTCCAGGTTGGGTGCCCCGTCGGGAATTTTGATATAGGTGACTTTCACAATATTCTGGTCGAGGATAAAATTTTCCGAATGGTCATCATAATATTGCCGGATTTCTTCGGCAGTAACGGTGGTGTCCATTTTCTGCCGCATCATTTCCTGCTCGTATTTGTATATGGTAAGGGAAGCCCGGGTATGTTCCAGCTGCCGCCGGATCTCCTCCAGGTCGGTCTGGGTGAGGTTTATTTCCGCCTTGTTGAGCATGAGCTGGGTTTTGACCCATTTCCGTATGTAGCCTTCCACGATGCGTATGCTGTCGGTCCGGGTATATTTCTGAGGCAGGATACCGGTAAGATCGGAAGGGTAAAGGTATGTGTTATGGACCCTTGCCACGGGTTGTTCCCCGTTGGTATGCTCGTAATTGACGCACGATACGGCAGGCAGAATGACAGACAAAAAGGCGATGATGGCTTTTTTCATAATTATTTGAACCTTTTTTCCAGAAGATCCCGGTTGACGGTAACCTCGTATTTTTTCTTCAGTTCTTTTATCCATTGTTCTTCCAGGTATTCCTGGTAATCGGCCGTTACCGGGCCTTTTACATCATCCAGTTTTTTGGGCTCAGGGGGAAGGATGCGGTTGATCCTTACCCAGACCTGTTCCCCGTTCATTCGGGCCTGGTACACGCCTGGTTCGGTTTGCACCGGTCCCTGCCAGGGAGTGTTTTCCGGCAGGCAGACCACATGCTCCACCATAAGAAGGCTGTCGGCGGGATTAAGCCTGAGTTTTCGGTTAAGATAGTCAAGGGTGACTCCCCGGCGGGTAAGGAATTTTTCAATCCTGGACCGGTTTACCGGGGGGTCTGCCCTGAATACACTGGCATCCAGTCTCTCAGGCCACATGTAATCGCTGCGGTGCTGCCGGAAGTATTCGGCCAGCCCGGCGGAGTCGCGTACCGCTCTGGACCATACTTCCCGGTCGGTTATTTCAAAAAGCAGGATTCCGTCGTGGTATTCCTGCATCAGGTACCTGAATTCCGGATACTTTTCTT